>Ga0172378_10001653_pt1 | contig 20687 bp, 10 predicted proteins | sample GrowelOW332metaG_FD_119755 | JGI IMG/M metagenome (GOLD analysis project Ga0172378, IMG submission 119755) | Groundwater microbial communities from an aquifer near a municipal landfill in Southern Ontario, Canada - Pumphouse #3_1 metaG | ecosystem: Environmental > Aquatic > Deep subsurface >... | reverse complement strand
CAAAAAGTAGGTCGGGGCTAGGGGTGGAAACCCCTATATGAGAACTTGCGAAAGTTAAGTAAATATCTAATTATTAATGCCTTGAAATTGAAGTTTTCATAAAAAAAACAGGGAGAACTCGTCTCCCTGTTTAATTTTCATTACAAATTAAATTGTATAGTATTTTACTTTATCTGATGATAACTTTCTGAATTGTCTTTCCAACTTTCACGATATAAACACCTGATTTAAGACCATTAAATTCATTAAGACCAGTATTTACTACTGCATCTTTAATTTTTTGTCCCATAATTGAATAAACCTCCGCTTTTCCATTTGTAAGTGCTTTAACGAACAATTTGTCAGCTGAAGAATAAATTTTATAAGTATCATTTGAAGTTAAATTATTCAAAGCTGTAAAATTACTGTTTATCACAATAATATTAGAAATGTAAACATATTCGGTATTAGATTCAAACAAATCAGGAATAAACAAACGATGCTCTGTAGTAGGATCTGCAAGATATTCACTATTATCAGCAATCCAGCGAACATATACTGAATCTTTATCTTCTGCAGCAACTGGAAGTACGCCATTTAATTCGCTCCAATTTTGATTGAAGTCACCTGAAATAGTATCAGTTGCAAAATCTACATAACCTGTTTTAGCACTAAATGAGTATTGCATTTTTTGAACAGGGAAGATTGAATTATCTGTTGCAATCATTGATTTCACTTTTATATTTGAAAGTCCCTTAGTAGAGAATCCAATAAATACATAGTCAGGATTGCCAAAATTAGCTTCATTTGTTCTACGAGCTAAACAGTTAATCTGCATTTTACCCTCTGTAGTAAATTTGTTATTTCTTGTTGAAATAGTTCTGATTGTATCAGTCATAACATAATTCATTATTCCGGGGTTTTCTGAACTAATTGCATGATTTGCAGCCAAGTCACTGTATGTTTGATTGTTAGCAGTCAGCTGATCAAAATCCCACTCAAGAATGTATGGGTGCTCGGTGAAACTGGCAGTTAGCACTAAATCGCCACCAGTTAATGTTATGGTACGTATATAATCTTTATTATTATCACTCCATCCCTCAAAATCATTAATATTATGATTATTTAAAGCAATGGTAATTTCATCACCTTCATAATATATATCTTTTTGGGGTGTAATTGTGTAAGAAGCAGAATTTGAACCTGAAATTGTAATAGCCACATTTCTTACAACAAGAACTGAATAATCAGCTATTAAAGTCTTATCGGAAGACATGGTAAATGTGTATGGATTTTCAGTAGAAATTGAAGTTTCATTTGTATCTTTCCAACCCATAAATTTATACCCGTCAACCGTTGAGGCAGTAACAGTAGCAGATGCACCATCTTCATAATACGCTCTGCGTGGAGTAACAATTGCATCTTCAATATTAGCACTTACATTCAAAGTCCTTGGAGTAATAAATGTTCTTACCCAGCGTGGATCACCAATTGGGCCTCCATCTGTACCGGCAGTAGCCATTTGTTTTGTTGAAAGATAGGAGAAATCGTTACCAGAAGGATCTACAAAATCATTCCATGAAAAATCGAGGTCTTTCATTTTTTTAGTATTCAATGTATCAATAACAAGAAATCCACCCTGTCCATCTTCATCCAATATTTGACCTGACAACCAATGCGCCATACTGTCAACCACGTTATTTTTAGCTGTAATAATTCCGCCCACACATTTTATAATTGGTGGAATTTGATATGCAGCAGAATCAGGTGATAAATTTTTTTCGTTGGACCAGTTAGGAGATAGAAACATATTATTATTTATATTAAATATCGCTTCTTCGCCTAAATAACTACCTGTTGCAATAATTCCATCGGTTCTGGCAAAAGTATTAGCAACAGTATTATTTTCAAAATTAATTTCGGCATTACGTCCTGTTTCATTGGTCATATGGTTTAGCTGATAAATACTTTTTGCATACGGCATATCATAGAATGTATTATTCATAAAATGTACATACATAGGTATATGTGCACTGTAAATAAGTGGCCAAATATTCGAGGAATTATTACTATCGTGTACTTTACAGTTAGACATCTCTAGCCATTCTATTTCACCGGAGCTTAATCTATCAGATGGTGCACCACTTCGGAACAAACAGCGTCCAATAGTAGAAATCTCACAATTACGGAAAGCCAAGGTATCCAGACTAAAGAAAAAGCCATTTAAAGTTATTATATAAGCACCAGCGGCATAATTTTCATAACGGTTTTGTAAATGAAGCCCGTTAAAAATAATACTTGGCTTTTTGGTATAGGCATCATCTTCCACATTAGCAGAAACTTGCATTTCCATTTGAAGAATTGCCATACTGTCAATATTGGCAGATTGAAGCACAATCAAACCGGTTGGCGGAATTTTTAGATTTTTACCAACGTTATAGGTTCCGGGCACAATGGAAATAGTATCCAAATCCTGAGCACCATTAAATGCAGTTTGCAAAGTTGATGTTGAGTTTACTACTAAAGTCCTCGCCTGAAGACTAATTGAAAGAGACATTGCTACAAGCAATAAAAGAAGATTAAGTTTTTTCATAATAGATATTATTTAATTATACATTAAAGAGCTATAAAGATAAAAATAAATATATAAAGCAATAAAAAAAAGCAAATAAAAGCAAAAGCAAAGATAATCATCAAAATTTTGAAAATCATTTCAACTTTAAAAATTGAAATCGCAAACGAAAAATGTCATAAATCATTATTTTAACCTACTTATAAAGAATGTATTGGACTTTTATATTTTAAAATATAGAAATATTCAGCTACAAAAATCAAACTTCGGTGGTTAATTGAGTCATTAGCAGTAGCCAACATGTTCATCTGAATAGTGGCCATACTATCAATATTGGAAGATTGAACTACAGCCACTCCTATTAGCGGAAATCTTAAAGCATTACCCGTAGCGTAAATCCCTGATGCGAGAGATAGTATCTTTATCCACGGCACTATTAAAAGCTGTTTGAAAAGCAGCTGTTGCGCTCACTAAAACTTGTCTTGCCTGAAGGCTTAAAGAAGTCACAATTGCAAAAAGCAAAAGTAAATAGTTGATTTTTTTCATGATTTTTTTCATGATTTTTTTGATTGAATTGATTGTTGATTATTTAATTTATTGTAAGATTATTTGTTATCACCAATTAAATTCCAATTTACCCAATATCCACCTGCTTCGATATTTGCACGAATAGCCGGTTGTTTTGTGTCAGGATATTTAGGACATACCCTATCGGCAACGATTGAGCCATCGTGTCCGTAACGTTCAGCCATTTTCACCAGATAACTATATGATTTTCCTTCACCGGTGTACTCCAGCAAGTATTCATCGGCTAAAGCTAAATCGTATATTTTTTGGCGTTCCTGTTCTGTAATGTTATAGTCAGCATCTGTAGGTTTAGGTAATGGATGAATTCTACCACGCACACAACCAACAATACCAATATCACCGTATCCTCCATTATCATTAAACCAGGAAGTATAATTCGTATTCCAATCAGTAGGAAGAGATGTAACATAGGGGAATTCATTTGTCAATCCCATATTCAGGATGCATTCGGCTTGTCGCCAATTTCCTAAATGATTTTCGGCCTCGGCCAACAAGAAGTGGAAATCATGTCCTCGCTGTAAGAGAACTGAAGGCATAATTTCAAATACTTTTGTTCTAAGATATGAACCACGGGAATAGAAGTATTTTGAGAAACTTATTTGACCATTTATATTATTCATTACCAGGCGTTGAGTAAAACTACGCACATCTTCTTCAATGTATTTGCTAATTGCATATTCAGAAGGACGCAAATAATATCCTCCTCCAGGATAATCAGGACAAAAATATTGCACTAATCTATTAACCTGCTGATTTTCATAATCGTACATTACGCTTGATACCAATTGAAGGTTATTGCCAATACGTTCGGTAAAAAACATTGCCTGATACTTGTCAGTAAATGGAATACAACAAGAATACATGTAAGATCCACTTGAATTTGTAAGATCAGTATGAGTTTTATAAAGGAATGCAAGAATATTATCACGCATCCATAACCAGTCTGCATCAGATCCTCTCCACGATAACAATTCGCTACGAAGTAACAAAAAATTTGGAGTCAGATACTGCCATGCTGCATATTGAATTTCGTTCTGAGTTTCGGGGTCTAGGTAAGCTACCCAATTCATGATAATATCAGCGGGTATTGTTTCTCCATTTTGTTGAATGCCGTTATCTAGCAAATTGATACATGCATTTACTATAGAAGTCATATCGTTCAATCTCGTAAACACACTTGCATCATTTAAATTTGTAAGACTATTTAGAGGGCTATCATACCATACTGCTTTCCCATAAATTCGACCCAAGGTGTAATATGCCCAAACCTTAATTCGTAAGGCAGAACTTACCATTGCATTATAGTCTGTCAATGTTTTTTCATCAAGACCCGCTGCACGTTTTTCCTTATATTCTCCAATTTTTGCTATGAAGTCGTTACAAGCACTAATTACTGAATAATAGCAAGTTGGGTCAGCATATTCGTTTCCATTTGTTTCTTCGTAATTATAGATGTTTTGTAATTCAATTGGTGCATTAGGTGTTATTTCCAGATAATCTCCACGCGTATCAGTCAAAAATATAGCCTGATCACCAGCAGCTTGCATTCGGGTAAGTATTCCCATGAATCCTTTATATGCTTCATCGTTTTTTGAAATATATTCACTCGCATTGATGATATTATCAGGGTCAGTATCGAAAAAATCATCACAAGATGTAAACGCAAGCACACTTAGTATACAGAAAATTTTTACTATGTTTTTCATACGATAATATTTGTTTTTAAAATAGTTTCGAACTCGTCCCATAAAAGCGGGAGTTTCATGACTAATTAGAAATATAATTGAAAACCAACTTGTATTGTCTTAGGTCTTGCTACTTTGGCGTAATCAAAACCTTGCATGAAATCAGCCGTCGAATAAGAGAACTCTGGGTCGCTACCTAAGTATTTGGTAAACGTTAACACATTATCTCCGGTTATATATATTGTTCCACTTTGGCAGATATTGAGTAATTTGCCAAAATCATACTGTAAAGTTAAATTCCGTAATTTTATATATGATGCATCTTCAATCCAACGGTCAGAGAAAACATTGTTTCCTGCAGGGTCACCATAAACGGCTCTTGGCAAGGCTGCATTCTGCCCTTCAACCTGCCAACGATTAAGCACAGATTCCGATTGGTTGTTAAATGTAGACATCGATTCTAACTCTCTACGAACAGCGTTATACGCCTTGTTTCCAACTGAATAGCCAAAATCTGCAGAAAAAGATATTTTTTTATAACGGAAAGTTGTATTTAGTTTTCCAAAGAAATCCGGAGTTGCAGAACCAAGCAACACCTTGTCATTTGCATTGATTAGATTATCATTATCATTTACGTTTACAAACTTAGTATCACCAGCCTGTACCGATTCACCGTAAATATTTGTCAAACCCGAAGCATTTGCTTCTGAAGTCGTCGAATAAACACCATCAGTCAGGTATCCGTAAAATTGATAGGGTGACTCACCCTTCTTCATCATAATCGTTACATCGTCATTATTATATTGTTTAAAGCTCATTGTGAGTTCATCAGTATTTCCCAATGCAACAATTTTGCTTTTTGCATTAGCAATTGTTCCGCTAATACTCCAATCAAAATCCTTTGTTTTGACGGGATAAAAACGTAGCATTATTTCCATTCCCTGAGTTGCAATACTCCCTGTATTATCGTAATATTCTGCTGATCCATATACACTTGAAATACTACGAGCAACTAACAAATCAGTTGATTTAGCAAAATAATAGTTTGCATGCAAATCAATCAGACTTTTAAATAAAGCCACATCAACTCCAAACTCAATTTGATTATTTTTTTCGCATTGAAGGTTCGTATTCGGAACATTTTGTCTTACTATTGTACCCAAATTGAATAAATTTGAATTTTGATAGTAGTTTTTAGCATAATTTGATGAGAAACGACTATTTCCTGTTCTACTTACTTCTGCAGTAAGGTTAAGTAAAGAAACCGCATCGGGTAAAATATCCAGATTGCCTAAAACACCAGTAACTCCAAGTGATGGGAATATATTGAAACGAGGTGCATCAATTCCCGAAACAGAAGAACCATCTAGTGCTACATTTAAATTAGCTTTCAAAATTCTATTAAATGTATAATCTCCGTTAACATAATAATTCAACCATTTATACTCCACATTATTCCCATCAATTCTCTCGTTTTCAGTAACATGATCTAATGATGAATAATAATCGTTAGAGGTATTATACCCTGAACCAAGATCAGTTTCCATTTTTTGACCAAAGTAACGAACTCCTGCAGTACCTTTAAAATCGTGAACTGAATTGAATTTTCTTTTATATACTGCATTCAATGCATAAAAATCAGACCTGCTTTGCATTACTCCTCTACGAACAGTATTAAAACCTTCTCCAAAGTATTGAGGAATAATTGCATGGTCGGTTATTCCTGGGATAAAATTACTTTCTTCGGTATAATTAATATTGATGTTTAGTAATCCAGTAAAAGTAAGAAAGCGGTTTGCATGATAATTTAATCCCAAACGGATGTTAGCATCATATATTTTATCAGTTCCCAAAACAGTATTTACGATTGCTAAAGGATTACTAACATTATCGTATTCAAAAGTTGGATTTGCATTTACATTCCATTCGTTATAATAAGCATAACGATTTAATATATTTCCATTCGACTCTTTTTTAAAGGGACTAATAATTGGCATTGCTAACGAAGCAGCTAGTATAGGATTAGTTTCGTTGCTTAAACCTTGCTCAAGAAGTTTACTAGTAGTATATGCCAACCCCACATTTGCAAAAATATCGACTTTTCTGCTTACCAAAATATTGGTATTAATTAATGTATGGTAGCGGTCGCTCTTTGTTTGTCCCATAACTCCGCCATCTGAAGTATAACCAAAAGACATATTATATTTTGCTATAGCATCTCCTCCTTCTACACGAAATACATTATCAGTAACAAAAGCCTGTGACTGAATCTGAGAAAACCAATCCGTATTATTATTAAATAAATAAGTGTAATAGTTGTCGGCATTTTCTAGAAACGGGTAATCTTTAACTAAAGAAGATAAACTTCCATAGCGGGTTGTCCCGATATCCTGCATATAGTTCTTATAATCAGCAATTCCCAAGGTTGGTATTGTACGATTAGGTGTACGTATTCCATATTGTCCGGAGAAAGATATTTTGGTATCTAAATTGTTAGACGTAGCTTGTTCAGTTTCAATTAAAAGCACACCGTTTGAACCTAACGAACCATACATTGCAGCTTCAGAACCATTCAATAAGCTAACCTTCTTTATATCATTGACATTTAAAGATGAAAATATGCTTCGTGAATAACCGTTAATTACTTTAGATACATCTTCATTTCCAAAATATGGAATACCATTGATGACTACCAACGGAGAATTGGAGGCAGTAAATGTATGTATTCCACGATAGTTCAGAAAGGCTCCTTCATTCGGCATGCCACTTTTTCCGACTAGAAGTAATCCGGGTATTTTGTCCTGAATTGCCAAATCTAAGCTTAATTTCTTGTTGAAATTTTCATTAGAAACGGCTAACCGGAATACATCGGTTGAGTCTTTTATTTGTGATTGCATAATAATACCGGGCAATAAGGCAATCAGCAAAATAACGACACGCAAGTGATAGCGTCCTTTATTAATCTCAACAATTTTACTTTTCTTCATATTTACGCCTTATTTATTGATTAATAATTTTTGGTTGTGGGTCTTAGACACCAATGATACATCATAAGCTGAGAGACATTATTTTTAGATCGATCTGCAGGATTGAGAAACAAATAAGAATTATCCTTCGACGATATAGTAATGGTAAAATTTCCATCCTTTGGAATGGTTACTATTGCCACCTGATAGCCATCAGTATCGTATGCAACTGCTTTTTCGTTTTGTTCAATCCAGTCTCTCCAGTTATATCCTTCGGGGAAACCAATAGAAGAACTACCGTAATAATCCACCGAGCTCACCGAGCCTCTGTCGAAATGGAAATTAGACCCCTGAGCAAAAAGCAACATATCCTTGACCAACAATCTGTCGTTGAAATAAATATTAATTGAATAGCGTAAGCTGTGTTTAAAGCCCATACGCAAATAGTATTCACCTGCAGGTAAATTTACTTCTGCCATTTTTTTTGTAGTTGAATTATAAAGTAATCCATCATAGGTTACACTACAAACAGCAGAATCTAGTCTTGCCTGCTCACTTGGTATAGCTGCCAGTACATGATAATACATAGTTGGCAATGTTTCGGACAAGGTAAAAGAAGTTTGTGCATCATTAATAATTAATGGATCGATCCAATTTGTCCAGCGAAAATATTTTGCCTTTTGAGGATCAGTCATTGCTCCCCACAATTCATAAAATTTAGATTTTACTCTATAAATAACAATATGGTTTGGAATTTTTAACTGCGTACAATAATACGCATTTCCATTACTTAATTGAACAGGATTATTAATGTCTACTTTTTGAACCGATGGACGCCAAACAGCCGGGTCAATCTCCTCATAAGTTTTCACATCCTGTGCAACGTTAATCTTTTCAAGGTAACCATCTACACATAAAACATCTTCAACTGCGGAAGGCGCTACAACATCCTCATCTAATCGTCTATTAACGAAACAGGCTCTTACTATCCAATCCTCAAACTTCAGTTTATCTGCAGAAGTTGCAGCACGATTCAGCCAAATAGGAACATTTATCATCGCTTGATTGATGGCAGCTGTTATTAGTGCGTTTGAAGGTATAAACATTGTCGATAAAAAATCTTCTGAGAACATATCCCAGGTTTTCAATCCTCTATCATCATATCGGTCAATGAGTGTGTTTTTAGCAATTAAGACAGTGTCATACACCGTATTTCCCATTAGATCAATTGAAATAGGAATACTTTTGTCATTGTCAAATACTTTCTCCTCGTAACGTTGAACAATAGATTTAAAATAAGAGTAATTATCTCCCAATGATTCAAAGTATTCATAAATAGACTGACGAACTGGAATAACACCTCCAACGTAATATATGTATCCGTTCGATGTTTTAACCAGTTTTTCCAGCTTAAAATTATCTAAATAAATTTCGCCATTATCTTTAGTAGTTACCCAGACATTTTTTCCTAGACGAGTCGCAATACCTAAACCATCCTTCAGTTTTGAAGGAGAGATAGAAATATCAGAAACAGAGTTTTTGACAAATGATGCTTTATCAAATGAGGTGCTTGCACTCAATATATCATTATTACATACAAAAATAGTATACTCTTTCGTTCCCTGAATGCTGTCGAAAACACCATAATCTTTAAATAGAGATGATATCGACGTCAAATCAGTTTGACTTTTTATATACGCTTCAATATTACCCGGATAGATCTCCACATTATCCGATATTTTGTTACTTGCAGAATAATAATTATCCCACGAATCGTTACAGGAGAATGTACTAAACAAGAGCAATAATAAGCACAAAGGTATAAGGTCATGAATTTTAAATCGTTTCATATATTCTTCATTTTTCATTTTTATTCAACAATCGGAATAAATTCCAAATAATCCCACATCTGTCGATAACTTCCGTTTGTCTTAGCATTAATATCCATCATTGTTGCTTTGAAAGTATGTACACCCGATGCGTCAAAAGTAATCTCGTCCCATAAAACTTCAGAGGCTATGCCATTAGCATTAATATTTGTTCTATTTGCTTCATCAACAAATGTTGTTGGAATTCCTTTCCACATATATATTAATTTCTGATAATCGTCTAAATTAAACCGGGTGTTACTTCCATTTGTATAAAAAGTTTTAAGCCCCGGGGCACCAGCATAGTATAACACTACCTTGTATTTACCTTTGATAATAGTAGGTGTTTTCATAGTAATACTACCTGCATATCCCAAATTGAGAATAAATAAATTATCCATGTAGGCACCATATTTATTTACATCTTTTAAAGCAGAACTTAGATACGAACATTTAAAGAAGCCCACTGTACGCCACGATCTAGTAGATGTTTTTGATGCAGTAGCATTATAAGTAAAGGAAGAAACAGTTCCAAAATTTCCTTCAATTTTATCCAAACTTAAATCTATTTGATATTCCTTATTTGAAATTGGGGCAGAAAACAATTCACCTAAACTTTTTGACGCTCCATAAGCATTTACAAATGACTCAATATCAGATGTATTGCAAAAGTCCCAGCTCACTCGTTGTGGTTTCGGTTCAAATACAGGTAATATGTTATCTATTTTATAAATAATGCCATTTCGGGCCTTTATATTGCTTCTAATAACTGTAGCTAAGTTATTAATTTTTACCAATCCATTGTCAACCTGCACTGTTATGACGTTTCCAGTAAGTTTGGTGTCGTAAATTTTAACTTCTCCTTCCGTTTTAATTTTAGACAAGGTTGCTTTTAGATATGATTGTCCTAAATAGTGGTATGCTATATATTTATAAACTTCATTATCGGGACTCGTATAATCGCTACCAGCGTGCAAATACGCAGCTAAATCACTGAATGACTGAATTCCTGCATCGTTAAACACTTGATCAGGTACTGCAAAACAAGTAAAGCGCTTGTCGGTAATAGAAATACTTCCATCAATATTTGTAATTGTATCGGCATATACTGAAACAATTTTATCATAGCCTGATTTTTCAGCAGCTTCCACAAATATTTTATAATAATCATACGTTTTGAGTACATCCACCATGGTTTCTGAAAGTGGTCGGATTACTTCTTCCAGTGTGTAAACTCTTCCGTTTACGGTTGTATCGGCACGTCCTAAATTGGCTACTTTAGCTTGATTGTTAAGGTAGATATTAAGAGAATCCTCCAAAACGATATTGTTAAGGAACTCGTCATCCACATCATAATTCTTATGTCCGTAGGAAGTTGTAAGATATGACCCAAACAGAGTTAATACTGGAATAGAGCCCGCTTCAACATCTACAATAAATTCGTTTTCCCTTAAAATCCCTTTTAATATATGGACTTTAGCAACGTTTCGAGCATATTCTTTATCTAGTTCCTGAACAGAGTTTACGCCCTTCCATTCGAGGAAGCGGGTTACCGCATCGTTGTCAGGGGCAAAAAGTGTTGAATTAGATGATGCATCATTTAAAGCATTATACATATTTGCATATTTCAATAATTCAATCCATTTACTATACTTCTCGCTATATTTTTGTAAATATTCGGCGTTTGAAAGTTCAAGATTTGTATTGGTTTTATCAATGAATGATGAATTCAGGAAAGGGTCTTTGCAAGCCGTCATAAACGCAGCAAAAACGATAAATATAATTACTATTTTCTTCATATTAAACATAGATTATCGTTTAAAACATCAATTATAATACGGATTTTGTAAAAGCAAAGGGTTTACTTTGATTTCATCCTCCCAAATTGGTAAAAAAAGTGCATCATCGTTGCTGAGAACTGACCGTAACCAAGACTCACTTGCCTGTTCATTGTAGTACATAACATTTTGTACAAGTAGAGTTTCTTTATACTTATTGTTATTTCTTCGTCCGAATCGTAAAACATCATACCATGATTTTCCTTCGCCAACAAATTCTATCCGTCTTTCGTGAAGCAATATTTTTAACATATCCTCTTCCGATAAATTATTTGTATATTCCAATTCGTCCAAATTTGATCGCACACGAACCTCGTTCATAATATTAATAGCTTCCTGCCAATCAGAATCTGATTCAGATCCTCCCTTGCTCCTTAAAATCAAAGCCTCCGCTTTCATCAACATTACTTCTGTTACACGATAGATAATTAAATTAGGATCGTAATAGGTTTTTGTTCGTTTATCCGTTTTGGTTTGAGAGCCACAATACTTCCAAACATATCCTCTGGTAGAAACTTCGTAACCAACAGGGTCGGCTACATAATAGCCACCATACATTGTCCTAACAGCCTCTTTCTCTTCGGCCTGTGTTTGAGAATATTCAGTATTAAAATCGCGAAGTAATTGATAGGATAATTCATATTTTCTATCCACCGAAGAATTGTCAAAATAAATAGGGAGAGAATTAATCTGATCTTCCTGATAATTCCATTGAAGTTCAAAAATTGATTCATTACTATTCCCTGGGTTAAACATTGAAAACCATGATGCATGTGTTGGTGTTTGCATGAAAGTTGGTTTTCGGGGCGAGGTAGAATCAAGCAAATAGTCACTATATTGTATTGCTGTATCGTAATCTTCGGACCAAAGGCATACATCTGCCATCAATGCATAAAAAGCCCAACGGGTAGCACGACCTTTTGTTTCCCAATTTGTACTAAAATACTCTTTTGCAGCTCCTGTTGCTAAAGCAGCTTTTATATCAGATTTTACTAATGCTATTATTTCTGCTTCAGAAGATTTTTTAATTTGAAATGAATTTGAATCATCTTCATAAGGTTCAGTTATAAGTGGAACTTCACGCCAATTTCGTACTAAATAGAAATATGAAATTGCCCTTAAAAAATACGCCTCACATAAATGTGCATTCACTTCCTGCGTTTTATATGTATCATCATACAATTGTACTTTATGAGCATTAGCCAGCACCACATTGGCTGTATTAATAATTTGATATAAAGGGCCCCAATTGCTATTTGCTTTGTCGATAGGCTTAAGCTGGAACATCTGCAAATCACTACCGTTAATATTAAAAATTGCTCCCGATCTTAACTCACCCCAAGGTAACAATGAGTTCACAGCCATTTCTCTTAAACTGTAATACCCAGAAATAATTACTGCTTCAACATCTTGTTTCGACTGCCAATACTCATCACTTACCTGTGCATTTTGAGGATATATTGTCAGCCAATCGTTACAAGATGTCGACAATGACAACATAAATACTAAAATAAATATATATTTAATTTTTTTCATACTGTTTTTTTTATTTCAGTTTTCTCGAGATTTAAAAGTTAACATTCAATCCTACAGAAAGTCGTAGACTACGAGGAGTCTGAGCATCATCTACAGCTAAACTAAGAACTTTACTTGGCAAATTAACTTCTGGATCTTGACCTGTATAATTTGTCAGCGTCAATAAATCGTAAGCAGTAAAGAATACACTTGCCGTTCTAATACTCAAACTTTTGCAGATATTAGTAGGGATTTTATAATTTAATGATATACTTTGTAATCTCACATATGAACAATCTTCAACAAACCGGTCTGACCCCAAATAATTTAATCCATAATGCCATAATGCCCTTGGTATTTCAGTATCATCACCTTCATTTCTCCACCGTCTGAGGACAGCTTTACTTTGGTTATCAGTTCCGTACATCGATTCACTATTCATACGGGCTTCGTTAATGATTTTTTGTCCCAAACGATAGTGTAAATTCATATTTAGTGTGAAATTATTGTACCTAACATTTAGTCCTGCACCACCATGTATAACCGGCATACTATTACCAATATATACAATGTCCTTTTCGTTGATAATACCATCATGATTCATATCAGCATATTTTGCATCTCCAGGAAAACACACATAAGTACCGTTCCTTGTAACTATTGGCTCTCCATCCAAATTATACATTACATTATCTTCTTCATCCTTGGCATAAGTGTCAGTGGCATTCTGATAAACGCCCAAGTATTTATATCCAAAGAAAGAGCCGGTTGGCGTTCCGGGAACAACTTTTTGAGCATATTCACCATTCTTTAATGTATAATTAATCTGATTAATATTCTCCGGTAACGCTTCTATTTGATTAATATTTCTTGCAGTATTAAAGCTTGCAGCAAGACGCCATTTTTTATTTTCCAGTATTGTATAGTCAAACCGATATTCCAAACCAAGATTACTTACTTCACCTGAATTGAAATATGCAATTGTACTACCATTATTATCATAACCTGTAGTAGTAGGCACACTTATACCTTTCTGTAATAAATCTTTTGTGTATTTATAATAATAGTCGAATGTCATTGATAATCTATTTTGAAGCAGCGATAAGTCAACACCCACATCATATTCTGTAGAGGATTCCCATTTTAGTTTATCAAGTTGCATTGAAGCCAGCGATATTCCGTATGCAGTATTATATTTACCAGTCGAAGTGTAAGTTCCGATATATGGAGCTGTTCCACTCGGGGCTTGCCCACTCTGCCCGTAACTACCACGAAGTTTAAATTCATCTAACCAATCCTTATCTTTTAAAAATGATTCTTCTTTTACATGCCAGGCCACACCTAATGAAGGGAATGTACCCCATCGGTTAGATTGTCCTAAACTTGACTTCCCTTCATGATTAAGCGTTCCTGATACTATATACTTATTTAAAAGGGTATAATTAACACTGGCTATGCCGGACAAAGTTCTACCTTCTGAATCGCCTGAACCTAAAGAATAAACGGTTCCCCCTGTTACTGGATCTGACATTCCGGCAGAAGCTGCTCCATATATTTCGCTTGAATAATTTGAACTTGATGATTGATCGGTACGCCAGATAATAGTAGCTACCAAATTGTGAACATTATTCCAATCTTTTCGATACAATAATTGATTTTCTGTTTGTAACGACAAATTGTTGGAATAAGCATCTGTACTGCGATTAGCATAAGAATTATCAACAGAAACATCCGTAGCAGCTTGTGGTAAAAACTTTCTATTTTTAACGGTTTTGAATTTCATACTCACGTATCCGGCATATGATAATCCAGGTAATATATCGTATTTTAAATGAACAATCATTCTTTCTTCATCTTGCAGGGAGTTATTATAACTCTCGTTTGCCATTATGATTGGATGAAAATTCGCGCTACCTGTAAAAGCTCCCTGAAATTCTTCAGTATTTTGACGAGTAAAAAAATTATCAGTAGCAACTACATTCCCATTATCATCAGTAGTCATCCAAAATGGACTTTTATTAGGCATTTTTTTTAACGCTTCGGAACGTACAGCAGTAGTCCAGTTATCCTCTTTATCTGAGCCGGAATAGCTAAAATCAGCATCTACTCTCAGTTTGTCAGAAAATAAATATCCAACATTCAAACTCGCGGTTAAACGTTTAAGGTCAGTACCAACTGTAGTACCGCCTTCGTTTGTTTGAGACATTGAAAAACGATATGTTGCTTTTTCTCCCCCTCCTGACATTGAGAAACTATTATCTGATGTAAAGGCATCTCTCTTGACATATGACAACCAGTCTGTATTTGTATTATATTCATTGAAATATCGCCAATTCGGACTATAATTTATTTCAGGAGTATCAAACAAAAGTTGAAGTAAGTCACCTGAATTAGCTACTCCACGTGCATTGGCTGTATTCCATATTGCATCTTGAATAAAAGCAACATATTGATTTCCAGTCAACATTGGCATTGGATCCGGTTCGAACTTAAACGATGATTTCGATGAAATTGTAAATGTCGTCTTGCTTTTTGATCCTTTTTTCGTCGTAATTAACAATACTCCGTTTGCTCCGGCAGTACCATATATGGATGTAGATGCTGCATCTTTCAACACTTCAATTGTCTCAATATCATTTGGGTTCAAATTAAGCATCGCTGCAAAATCTTCATCGTTAGCTGTATTAAAACTGAATGAATCATCGATTGTTGTAGAATAGGGTACACCATTAATAACGATAAGTGGATCTGTTGATGAATTAAGAGTGGCTGTACCACGAATACGAATAGAACTTTTTGAACCCGGATCACCTCCGGCCAAAATATCCAATCCAGCTATTTTACCCTGTAATGCTTCTTCAACAGAAACAACCGGCATATCGGCCAAAATCAAATCCATTTTTATTTTCTGAGAAGAAGTAGTTTGCTGTCTTTCAGTTATCCCCAATGTACTTACAACTCGTTTTCCGGTAATAACAACATCTCTTAAGGTTTGGAGGTCCTCATTCATTACAACATTCAAAGTCTGTTGACCCTTATACTCAAAAGTCTGTGTCGTCATACCAATAAATGAAAATACAATTTTCAGTTTACCTTCATTTAGAGGTGCTATAAGGGAGAAATTTCCATTGATATCTGTAACCGTCCCGGTTAATGTTCTGTTCTGGTCATTTGCAAAAACGACATTTACACTAATAGCCGGTTCAGTCTTACCATTTATTTTTTCGGTAACATTTCCTCTAATAATTCGGGAGTTCTGAGCAAATCCCACCGAACTCACTAAAAACAAACAAATGATTAATATATCTTTTATTTTCATATTCATATAACCTGGTTTATTTGAAATTCGGAGTATTATATTCAGAGTACATTTTTGATAAATTGAACACAACCATCATCAAACACAAAAGGAAAATAATGATAATTTTCAATTACATCAACCCAATTTCCTGTAAGTTCACCATCGGGATTTACTACGTGAATACTAATTTTATTGTTCTCATCTTTAACAACAACTTTAGTTGTTTTAGCCAATACTTTTCCACCACCTAAGCTCACATCATATGACTGAAGTGTAGGGAGTTGATTTGTACTACTCTCTCCCCAGCCGACATAAGGAAAATTAGAAATCACAGCTGTGCTTAATGGAATAAAGTATTGTAACATATAGAAGTTCAATTTACTTAAATCAGTAACGGTACATTTATCAAAGAAATCGTCATCGTTAATATCAGTACTTGTTGTTTTAATACCCGGGACATTATTGTTAAGAATCCCGGTTTTAACAGCAGTAGTAGTTGGTACGAATATAAGACTACTTTCAACAACCGGCAATATCGATTGAGTTTCAGTATCCATCAAATTTGCTTTGTCCAATAATTGTATAAAACCATAGTATTGTGTGGTTGCCAAGTTTCGGTTATTTATCATCATTGGAACAAATGAACCGTAAATTGCATTTGATTGAGTACCTTCAAAAACATATGGTTTATCAATGTTTTCATACGAGTAACACTTACCATTAGTCCAACCATCACGGAAAGTTAATTCGCTTATACTACTAAAAACATCAGCTTCTAGTGTGCCTGGTATTAGCAATTCATTATATTTGATACAGTTCGTAATTTTCCCATCCTTCATGTACCAATACAGGTTCATTGATGGCGACAAAGTGCGAAAGACATGATTCCCTGTAGCAGGTAAAGAAGTATATGAACCAGTAGTGCCATCGAGACTCACGCAATGAGCGTAAACATAATTTTGCATGGAAGCGCCTGAAATACGAATATTACTCTTATAAAATAGTCCGGTAGCGTCGTCTCTTGAAATATCATATTTATTCATAAGCTCATCCGATGGATATAACATAATATAACGGGTTTCGTCGGAAGCCAAAGTAAGTACTAAATCAGATGCTGAAATCCAATCCAACATATAACTGTATTTTTTATATTGAAAAGCTGGTCCGGTAACTGAGCCGAACATTGCCGGAGGTGTTAATACATCTAATCCATACAAAGCTCCATTCACACATATCTTTCGACTTGCCTGAGGCACAGCATCAACATCGAATTTAATTTTAGTGCCAAAACTATTTATAATCAATCCATTTTTTATTTCTTCAGGGAAAACAATAGAGGAAGCATACACGCTATTGTACAACAAATATGAAATAGACGTTTTACTTACTTCATCTAGCGAAGTATAACCTCCTACACGCCAATAATCATTAAAGAAAGAGCGAAGGGCATCGTTATTTGGTGCAAAAATACTATAGGAGACTGAAGACAATAAATTAATCATTCGATAATCAGTAACAGGCCATTCACAAGCTATATTAGCTAATCCATGATAATGCTGATACAAAGAATCCCCATTCCCATATTCTAAAGACAAGTTTTTATCAACTTGATAATACTCATACGAATTAAAAAGGCTTAAATAATCGGAATAATCCGGGTTTGAAGCCAATTCAGTATAAATAGTTTCAAGTGGACGTAATACACGGTCAACAGTATAAATGTAACCATTATCAGCAATAATAGAATATTCGCTCACTTTTGCATTTGAAACATTAAATCCAACAGCATCGTTCCATTCTGTATTTGGGAAAAAATATTCGTAATTAGATTTGGCATCAATTTGCTTCGTTTGAAACATCCGATATGAAAAAACAGGGAGGAAACGTTCTAAATGATAGACTTTTACATCTTTTCCAGCCGTATCTTTTTCTATAGTCAAACCATCCATACTATATGTACGAAATTTATAATATAACCCGGCATTTATATTCTTCTCGTTGATACTTGCTCCATCACCTTCTAAAGGTCTAAAATTTAAAAGCTTTTCCCTGTCGAAGGCATAATACATCACATGAAAACCAATTAGCTTTTTAATTTCATCCAACGGTAATTCTTCAATTTTCTTTCCTCCGTAGTTTTCATTTAGATAAACGGTAAATGCTGAGTCGTTTGGTGCCATAACAGTCAAAATACTTTTACCATCTAACATAGGCTTCATGTTTGCCAATTCAACTCCCTTCAGGAAAATTGAATAGTCACCACGATCTTCAAGCACTTTATAAATGCTCCCTTTTAACCATTCGGGCGTATTGTAATAGTTATTTTTTTCATCGTTACAGGACACGAGAAAAAAGCATAAAACGAACACAGACATGAGCATTGAACTCAGATTAGACTTGTGTTTCATGTTTTTTAAAATTTTATAATTTTTCAAATTCATTAAGTTGTTCGATTTGATGAACAATATTTTTATATTTAAAACATCCACTTCTTGTATGCAAATCTCTAATTAGTTAACAACTGCTTACCAATTCAAACAGTTGACTCAAAAAAAAGTATTATTTTGCCACAAATATAGTATATTTTTTTTATTTACTTCTTTTCACCTTCGTTTTCAATATTATTATTTTCGTTTCATATACAATACTATTTAAAAAGGAATAAATTTTTCACTTCATTACTAGAACAAAAGTATATAAATAATTACCCAAAAAGGGGTAAGAAATGGTATTTAGCGGGAGATGAATTGATTTTGTTCATAAAAAAACACTAACCTTAACTCTTGAATAAGAACAATTGGATTATTTCTTAATTAAATCAAACTTAGTACTATACGAACCTTTATTTTCCATTCCGGCAAGTACTTTTAGTGCATATTCAATGCCTTGAACAGCCATTTGCGAACCATAAGCATCGATAGTAGCTAACATATCACCAGATTCAATGAGTGGTTTAACCGAAGCATCATTATCAAAGCCGACCACTTTTATTTCGCGTGCTTTTCCTTTTGCCTGCAATACATCAATTACTCCTAACGCCATAGCATCGTTGCTACAAAAAACTCCTTCCACATCAGGATGCAAAGCAAACAATTTTTCGAATACCGATTTAGCTTTTTCGGTTTCCCAATCAGCAGCTTCAGAAGCAACCAGATTCAATTGATATTCTGCTATTGATTTCAAAAAACCATTTTTGCGTTGTTGTGCATTTTCAGCAACAGAAAGTCCTTCAATTAAAATTACTTTTGAACCATTCTTGAGATTACTTGCAAGAACATTACCTACCATATTTGAGGCCGTTTCATTGTCTGGGCCAACATAAGTGAGTTCAACAGCTGCTTCTTTAAGCAAGGTTTGGTCTAATTCAATGTCAATATTTATTACTTTGATACCTGCTTTAACTGCTTTTACAACTACGGGAACCAGGGCTTTTGAATCGATAGGAACCACAACTAAGGCATCAACTTTCTTTTCAATCAACGAATCGATAAGTTGAATTTGTAACTCAATTTCTGTTTGAGTAGATGTTCCAACGGTAATTAATTCAAATCCATTCTGTTTTCCGGCAAATTCCAGTGCTCCCTTTTTCATTTCCTGAAAAAATTCAGCCTGAAGCGATTTCATTACTAATCCGATTAAAGGTTTCTTTTCCATGATTTTATTTTTTCAATTTTTTGGTATATATGCTAAATAAATAATTGCAAATTCACAATTAATTATTTAAAAATCGAGTTTCAATAGACTATTTTATTGCAGTAAGAAGAAGTGTATATTCGTCACTTGGAGCATCGAAAGTGAACTCACCTCCTTTTACAGTTTTGAGAACTTCTCTTTTCATATTCCATGTGTCAATATATTCAACTTTATAATCATTGGAACCAGCAAGGGTAAATTTCACAGGACAGGCTTTTACTGCATAAACTAAATATACATTTGCCGGTTTTGATAAAACAAAAACATTCTTGTCAACCTGAGCTGGAATCATTTCACTGAAAGGTAATGCTTCCATAATTTTTTTGAAGAAAGCAATGCGTATCGGACTTTGTCCGTGTAATACACCACCTTTTGACCACCAAAGAATATCATTAATACTATCTTTATACGTTTCACCGTGCCCAACGTAACAACCAGTTACAGCTCCAAACCAAAACCGTTGAGTCATTTCATGAGCTGTTAAATGTCCCCATCCACTTTCAATATTCCCTTCATATCTACATTCGTCAAAAACCACCGGTTTTTTGTATTTATCTCTCAACGCAATACCATCTTCCATTTTTGAACTTTGTACACTTGCGTGTGTAACCCATGGTTTAGTGTGGTCATACCATATACGCCCATTATGAATTCCAACCATTCTATGGTAAGGATCTTCTTT
>Ga0172378_10001652_pt1 | contig 20699 bp, 16 predicted proteins | sample GrowelOW332metaG_FD_119755 | JGI IMG/M metagenome (GOLD analysis project Ga0172378, IMG submission 119755) | Groundwater microbial communities from an aquifer near a municipal landfill in Southern Ontario, Canada - Pumphouse #3_1 metaG | ecosystem: Environmental > Aquatic > Deep subsurface >... | reverse complement strand
GCTTTCCGAACACAGTTCAGGGGCGTGGCAGACGTGAAGTTTTTCATGTACAGGCTTGCCAAACTTTATTCTTGAATCTGGGGATTCTTGTCCTTGTACCAACCCCACCTATCCGCTGATCCGCTATTAGTTGTTTTGTTTCCATGGTATAGAAACGTTGATACTTGGTTTTTTATGATATTTCTTTCCCCACTAAATTTCTACTGACCCGGTAAAAGTGCCATCTTTTTTTATGAATTGAAGATTGGATTCGGAGATTTTCTACAGAAGGAGCCTTAAATGTATATAAAAAGAAAAATCCAAGCGGCGAAAAAATCGATGCTTGGATTTAGTTGTCTCACGAGGATTCGAACCTCGACAAACAGAACCAAAAACTGTTGTGCTACCATTACACCATGAGACAATCCTCTTTGCTTTATTTTTCAAAAGCGATGCAAATTTATGCCTTATTTTTGAATTCTCAAAGCGTTTTCCGAAAGTTTTTCGGAAAAAGTCGTTATTTTGCGATGAGAAGGAAGTAGTTCTTCTTTCCTTTTTGTGCTAAAATATACTTGCTGTTTAAAAGGCATGAGTTGTCAATGACTGTTTCTGTGTCAGTTAACTTTATTTTATTAATAGAAACCCCACCACCTTGAACCATTTTCCTCAATTCTCCTTTGGAAGCAAAAACATCTGCCTTCTCGGTAAGTAAATCGATTGCCTTGATACCTGCTGACAATTCGTCTTTAGAAATCTCGAATTGAGGAACACCTTCAAAAACAGAAAGCAAAGTCTCTTCGTCAAGTTTGTGAAGTGATTCTGAAGTTGCGTTTCCGAAGAGGATGTTAGATGCTTCTACAGCTGCCTCGTAATCCTCCTGAGAGTGAACCATGACAGTGATCTCAAGGGCCAAACGTTTCTGAAGTGGACGTAAATGAGGTGCGTCTGCCTGCTCTTTGATAAGAGCCTCAATTTCATCTTGAGGAAGGCTAGTGAATATCTTGATGTATTTAGCCGCGTCTTCGTCTGATACATTCAACCAGAATTGGTAGAACTTGTAAGGAGATGTGTATCTTCTGTCTAACCAAACGTTTCCGGACTCGGTCTTTCCGAATTTCTTTCCGTCGGCCTTAGTGATAAGAGGGCAAGTTAGAGCGAATGCTTCATTTCCTGCAATCTTTCTGATCATTTCAGTACCTGTTGTAATATTACCCCATTGATCTGCACCACCCAATTGAAGCTTGCAGTTCTTGTGTGAGTTAAGGTAAACGAAGTCGTAACCTTGAAGAAGTTGGTAGGAGAACTCAGTGAAAGACATGCCGTCTGCGCCATTCTCACCAGATATACGACGTTTAACGGAATCTTTAGACATCATATAGTTAACAGTGATCAACTTACCGACGTTTCTGATGAAATCCAAGAAAGTAAAATCTTTCATCCAATCGTAGTTGTTAACCAATTCTGCAGCGTTCTCTGCCTTGCTGTTGAAATCCAAAAATTTTTCAAGTTGTTTCTTGATGCACTCTTGGTTGTGACGAAGTTTAGGCTCGTCAATTAGAACTCTCTCTTGAGATTTACCAGAAGGGTCTCCGATCATTCCTGTTGCACCTCCGATCAATGCGATAGGTTTGTGTCCGCTGCGTTGGAAATGGCGAAGCATCATGACTCCAACCAAGTGTCCTATATGTAAAGAATCGGCAGTAGGGTCGATGCCTAGGTAAGCCGATGTCATCTCTTTTTTTAGTTGTTCTTCTGTTCCTGGCGTCATGTCCTGAATCATGCCACGCCACTTTAGTTCTTCAACAAAGTTCATCGTATTTATTATAAATATGTAACGTAATTTATGTTGCAAAGGTAATGAATCTTTATTTACTGACGAGAGAATATTTCTTTTTTGTGTTCCTAATATTTTGTATTTTATGGATTTGCATTAAATTTGCATTTTAAAACAAAATCAAAAAATCAAATAATATATGATTAATTCACAGGACATTAAAAACGGAACTTGTGTTCGTATCGATTCGAAACTTTATTTTTGTGTTGAGTTTCAACATGTTAAACCAGGAAAAGGAAACACAATCATGAGAACTAAGTTGAAAGACGTAGTTACAGGTCGTATTTTGGAGCGTCGATTCAACATCGGTGAGAAATTGGAGGATGTAAGAGTAGAGCGTCGTCCTTACCAATATTTGTATCAAGAGGGAGAGAACTTGATGTTTATGAACCAAGAGACTTTCGATCAAATTCCGATTGGTCACGATTTGGTTACAGGTGTTGAGTTTATGAAAGAGGGTGATGTTGTTGAAGTTGTATTTGATGCATCAACTGAGGCTGTTCTTTTCGCAGAAATGCCTGTGAAGACTGCGTTGAAAATTACATATACTGAACCAGGATTGAAGGGTGATACTGCAACTAACACTTTGAAACCTGCAACAGTAGAAACTGGAGCAACAGTACGTGTGCCATTGTTCATCAACGAAGGAGAGAAGATCTTAGTTGATACTCGCGAAGGTTCTTATATAGAGCGTGTACGTGAATAATTCACACCTTATTATATAGGTATAAGAAAGGAGGGGGTTGTAACTCCCTTCTTTCTTTTTATTTTTTTAGTATCTTTTTTGTGAGATGATGTATTGTTTAAAATATCTGAGATACCTTATCCAATCGAAGCATCGGAGGGGTTTTGGCATACATTCTCCATTCGTTTTTCATCTTGTAACGGATGTAATCGAAGAAAAATTACCATATTATAAGTATAGTCTTATAGAAAAGGTACGAAGTTTGTTGTTAAAAACCAGTAAGACTGTAAAGGTTGAAGATTTCGGGACGGGGAAGTCTGGAGTAAGAAAGATTTCTGATATCGTTAAATGTTCTTCGAAATCTAGAGATTATGCGCAGGTTTTGTTTCGGTTGGTCAATTTTTACAAAGCTCAGGACATCCTTGAATTAGGAACCTCGTTTGGTTTGACCACCATGTATTTGGCTGCACCCAACTCAAAGTCGAATGTTGTGACAATAGAAGGGAGTCTTGAAATAGCCAAATATGCAAAACTAAGTTTTGATCACGCTGGTTTTAAAAACATAAAACTGTGCGAAGGAAATATAGACCATTGTCTTCCTAGTGTGTTGAAAACATTTAAGAAACTTGACTTTGTATTTTTTGATGCAAATCACAAAAGAGATGCTTTGATGAATTATTTTAATGCTTGTTTCGAGAAGTCGCATGATAAGACGGTCTTTGTAATTGATGATATCTATTGGTCGAACGACATGGAGAATGCTTGGAAGGAGATCAAAAAGGATCCAAGGGTAAGGGTCACAATTGATATGTTTTCTTTCGGTATAGTATTGTTCGATTCTGAGTTACAAAAAGAGAATTATATTTTAAGATTTTTTCCGAATCTTAGAATTCATTTGCTGGACGCCCTTAATATTAACTATTAAAAGTGTTTAGTAGATACAATAAAAAGTTAAATGCTCGTTTTGTAATGTAGAGATTGCAAAAAAATGAAATGTGACTTATAAAAAAAATCGATAAAGATTGTTTTTATAGAAAAAAAGCATACTTTTGCAATCCTTTGTGTAGAGAATCGTGATATGATTAGTATTAACTTTAATAATTTTCTATAGATCGCTATGTATTGGACGTTAGAATTGGCATCAAAATTGGAGGATGCTCCATGGCCAGCAACCAAAGATGAGCTGATAGATTTTGCAATGAGATCAGGAGCTCCTATGGAGGTGATTGAAAACCTTCAAGAGATGGAGGATGAAGGAGAAATATATGAAAGTATTGAAGATATATGGCCAGATTATCCTAGTAAGGAAGACTTCTTTTTTAATGAAGAGGAATATTAGTAGGAAAGACGTTGCATTTTTAGCATTTGTAAACACTTGTTTTCTAGATAGATGATAATAATGCTAAATAAAAAATGTCTAAAAGTATGGAATTTATTGTAAAATATTTTAAAAATCACTAATATTGTTGTCGATTTTGCGATGATTATACGTCAAGTTATATGAAAAAAAGACATTTGACATTCTTTTTTTTCTTGTGGATTTTGTGTGTAGAACATACATCTGCGCAATTTGATGCCCAATTTAGTCATTATATGGAAGTTCCCGAGACTAATAATCCAGGAGCTGTTGCAGCAAATGAGATGATGAATCTTTACGGAATGTATAGGATTCAGTGGGCTGGATTTAGTGATGCTCCCGAGGATATGTTTTTTTCAGTTGACATGCCATTGACTATCTCAGGAACAAAACATGGTATTGGCTTGGTTTTTTCTAGTGAAAATATAGGTTTATTCAATAACCAAAGTGTTCTTTTAGAATATTCATACAAGATGAAACTCTGGAGAGGTGTTTTAGGCTTGGGATTGAATATAGGATGGTTAAGTCAGACATTTGACAATGCAGAGGTTGATTTTACCGGAAACGGTAATGCGGTGATAGAGGGTGATGATTATCATAGTGCGGATGATGCATATGCTTATTCAGGAGCTGAAGACAACGCGAATGCGTTTGATGTTGGATTTGGATGCTTTTATAAAGATGATGATTTATTTGCAGGATTGTCAGTGTCTCATTTGAATTCTAACACAACTAATTACGGAATAGATTCAGCGTTAATGTATGTCCCTCGAATATTTTATTTGACGGGAGGATATAATATACGACTGCCTAATCCGTTTTATACTCTAAAGCCATCGACTCAAATGAGAACAGATTTTGAGTCTTCACAGATAGAGTTATCTTGTTTGTTAGAGTACGATAAAAGAATAAGAGGCGGACTATCTTATAGATTTGGAGATGCATTTGTTTTCTTGGTAGGAATAGATTTGTTTTCTGGTCTTAGTTTAGGATATTCTTATGATTTGCCAGTTTCGAAAATGATTATGTCGGGTGGTAGTCATGAAGTATATATGAGATACAGTTTTAAACCTGAGTTTTCAAAGAAAAATAAATATAAGAGTGATCGAATTTTATGAAACAAAGAAGAAAAAAATTAAGTAATTTAAATATCATGAAAAAGCTGTTAATTATTTCAGTAATCGCAGTGCTACTCACCGGATGTGGAGGAGAAAATGGTGAGCTAGTAGGAGTTTATTCTAAGTCGTGGAAGGAGCCCACTCCTTATGGAATGTTGTTCATAAAACGAGGTTCTTTTACGATGGGTCAAAACGATCAGGACGCCAATTGGGCAATGACGTCACAGTCAAGAACTGTAGCATTGGATGCTTTCTGGATGGATGAAACTGAGATCACGAATGGTGAGTATAAACAGTTCGTCAACTGGGTAAGAGACTCAATCGCTCGTGAGAAATTGTCTGCAGTCGATGAGACTTATAAGATTTCTCAAGATAAAAAAGGAAACGAGTTAAAAACTCCAATCTTGAATTGGAAGAAGAAAATTCCTTGGAAGAAGGCTAATGAAGATTTGAAGGCTGCTTTGGACAGTATGTTTTACATGGACGAAGATGCTATCGATTTTGAGCCTCAGTTGAATGGTATGATCCTTATGTACAAGTATGGTTGGATTGATTATGTTCAGGCTGCAAAAAAAGAAAATAAATTTGATGTATTAAGAGGAAGTTATAATCGTAGCATCGCAGGTTTAGGAAAGACTAAGGATAGTGCAGATGTGATGATTAGAAAGGATACTTCTTTCACAAATGATCAAGGTCACGTTATCAATCAAACTGTATATAGAGAGTTAAAGAGACGTGCAGACTTCATTTCAATGAAGCGTGTAAATATTTATCCTGATACATTGTGTTGGATTCGCGACTTCACTTATGCATACAATGAGCCATATATGAAGATGTATTTCGCTCACCCTGGATATGGTGAATATCCTGTAGTTGGAGTGTCTTGGGAACAAGCACAAGCATTCTGTCACTGGAGATCTTTCTTATTTAATTCTTATCAAATAAAGAATAAAGGTGTAAGAGTTCAAGATTACCGTCTTCCAACCGAAGCTGAGTGGGAATATGCTGCTCGTGGTGGAAAAGATCTTTCAATGTATCCTTGGGGAGGTAATTATGTACGTACAACAAAAGGTTGTTTCTTGGCAAACTTTAAGCCTCAAAGAGGTAACTATACAGATGATGGTTATCTAATCACTGCAAAAGTAGGTTCGTATCCTCCAAATGAATTCGGTTTGTATGATATGGCTGGTAACGTTGCAGAGTGGACATCTTCTGCATATCATGAGTCAAATTATAGTTTCGTTCATGATATGAATCCAAACTATGAGTACAATGCTAAATCTTCAGATCCAGACGTTTTGAGACGTAAGGTAGTAAGAGGTGGTTCTTGGAAAGATGTTGCAGTATTCTTACAGTGTGGTGTTCGTACGTACGAATATCAAACAGAGAATCGTTCTTTTATCGGATTCAGATGTGTTCGCAGCTATATTGGTGTAGAATAATAGACTATTAACAAATAATAAATATTAATAATAAAGTAATTATTAACCTTAAATAAAATAGTAAAATGGGATTACAAGATTTTTTATCTTCCCCAGCAGGGAAGCGTATGAGTGGTGTTGCTTATGGTTTTGGAGCCAGTATCGTTATTATTGGAGCCTTGTTTAAAATCCAACACTATCCAGGTGCAGGTCTTATGTTGGGAATAGGAATGGGTATTGAGGCTATCCTTTTTGCCTTGTCAGCAGTTGAAAAACCTCATAAAGACTGGGAGTGGTCTTTGGTTTATCCAGAATTGGAAGGTGGTGAAGCTTCTGAAAAGTCTTCAAAAGAAAAAGGTAAAAATGAAATTGCTAAGCTTGAACAAGTTCCTTCTATAATTAATGAGGAAATGGCTAAGTTGACTGATGGTATCAAGAAGTTAAACGAAACTGCAGGTCAGATAGGTTCATTGACTGATGCTGCTGCTGTATCTAGCACATATGTTTCTAATTTGTCTAAAGCGTCTGTTGCTGCAGGTGAATTTGCTTCTTCACAGAAGAATTTGAAAGATTCATCTGATTCTTTGGTTTCTTCTTATCAAAGCATAGCATCTAGCATTGGTTCTGCTTCTCAAGGTTCTAAGAACTTTGCTGATCAAATCGATGGCATTAATAAGAATATTTCTACAATTAATTCAGTATTCGAACTTCAAGTTAAGTCTGTTAACGAGCAGAACGAAGCAATGAAGACATTATCTTCTGCTGTTAATAAGATTGAAGCTTCTTTGAATGGTTCTGCTGTTGAGGCTGAGTCTTACAAAGATCAAATTGCTCTTCTTTCAAAACAAATGAAGAGCTTGAACTCTGTATATGGCAATATGCTTAACGCAATGACAATCAGAGGATAATAAGAAATATTAATTAATTGAGAAGTATAATTATTAAGGATATAATATGAGTGCTACGAATTGTCCGGAGACCCCGAGACAAAAGATGATATCCATGATGTACTTGGTTTATACCGCATTGTTGGCATTAAACGTGTCGGTAGAAATCTTGAACGGATATTCTTTAGTGGATGGGTCATTGCGTAAGAGTATCAGCATTGCAGATGCTCGAAATATTGATATGAAGTATAAGTTTGAGTCTCTTGCTTCTCAAAACCCTACAAAGACAAAGGAGTGGAAAGCAAAGGCGGATTTATTAGCTGCAAAGTCAGATTCATTGTATAACTACATCAATCAAGTTAAGCGATATATTGTTGTTTTAGTTGATGGTGAAGAAGCTAATATCGATCCTAAGTTGCCTAATTATCTTCAGATTTCTGCAGAGAAGAGAGGTAATTTGGATATTACTGGAACAGTAGGTGTTGGAGAGGTTCCTTTCAATTGTGAAGGTCAAACTATTAAACCTGTAGGTAAAACGTTAAAAGAGCATGTTAATGAATATGCAAAGTTCGTTAAATCTATGGTTGAAGATAGTTTAAAGGCTAAAACTATTGATCAAACATTTGATACTAAAGATATAAAGCATGCTGATGGTCAGAAAGTGAAATGGGAAACTGAAGTATTTGATGGTATGCCAGCTGTTGCAACTTTGACAATGTTGTCAAAGGTACAGAATGATATCCGTAATACAGAGGCTGAAATCATGCAATATTTGATCAACCAAATTGATGCTGGTGACTTCCGCGTAAATAAGATTCAGGCTTTGGTTATTCCAGATTCTAAATACCTTATTAAAGGAGGCAAGTATCATGCTCAGATAGTATTGGCTGCTACAGACTCAACACGTCCGTTGGAAGTAGAGGTTAATGGCAAACAGATTCCAAATGGTATCTATGAGTTTGGTTGTGGTTCAACTGGTAAATTTGACTATAAAGGTAAAATCAAGATGAAGAAGCCATCTGGTGAAGAAGTTTCATACGACTTCGCTAGTGACTATACCGTAGGAGAACCAAGTGCAACTATCTCTGCTGATATGATGAACGTATTTTATGCTGGTATTAGCAATCCATTGAGCGTGTCTGTTCCTGGTGTTGCTGCTAGAGACGTAAGTATCTCTATCACAAATGCAAAACAAGTTCAAACTGCTAAGGGTTGGAACATTACTCCAGTAAGAGTAGGTGTTGAGGCTGTTGTTACTGTATCTGCTAAGATGAATGGTAAGGCAACTGTAGTTGCTAAAAAGGCTTTCCGTGTAAAGGCATTACCACCACCATTGGCAAAGATAGAGTATACAAACTCTCAAGGTATTGTTGAAAAATACAAAGGAGGAACAGCGATTGCAAAAAACTATTTAACTACTGCAAGACGTATCATTGCTGAGTTGGATGATGCTGATTTGGATGTTAAGTACAAAGTTTTGTCATTCTCTTTGAACTCTTTCGACTCAATGGGTAATACATTGGTTGAAATGGCTCAAGGTTCAGAGTTGACTTCAAGACAAACGGCAATCTTCGCTAAGATGACTAGAGGTAAGACAGTTTACGTTTCTAACGTACAAGCTATCGGTCCTGATGGTATTAGAAGAACTTTGCCTCCAGTTGAAGTTAAGATTAAATAATAGCTGGTTACTATTTCTGATTCAAAAGTTTAAAGTTATGAGTAAGTATTTTAAAATATTGTTTGTTGGAGGTATGATGTCTTTTGCTGCCTCTTACGCTCAGACAGGAGATAACTCTTTCTTCGATGAGAGTGGAGAAGTTTCCGAAGAGGTAGCAACAAACTTACCAACTAGTGGTCCTAAGGAAGGCTTGGAACCAATTGAGTTGTTAAATCCACGTGCGGATGATGTTTATTGGCAAAAGGTAGTTTATAGAACTATTGACTTGCGTGAAAAGATGAACTATCCGTTCTATTATCCAGAAGAGTCTTCAGACAACAGACAAAGTTTGTTTACTTTGATGTTTAGACTAGTTCAGGATGGTAAGATTAAGGTTTATGAGTATCTTGATGCTCGTGAAATTTTCAATGATGAGCATCTTGTATCATTCAAAGACCTTTTGGAGAAGTATGAAATTATCAACAAGGTACAGAAGGATTCAATCACAAACGATTCTGTATTCGTAGTTGATGAGAGTGATGTTCCTAACAGAGATGTTATCAAGTATTACGTTAAGGAAGTTTGGTATTTCGATAAGATTACTTCTACTTTCAACGTTAAAATCATAGCATTCTGTCCTATCATGGTTAAGGAAACAGAGTTGGGTATTCAAAAGTTCCCTCTTTTCTGGATTCCATTTGATAAATTCAGACCATTCTTGTCTCAGACAGAGGTTTTGGTTACTGATAGAAACAATGGTGCTCGTCCTTCTTTCGATGACTTGTTCATTAAGAGACGTTTCTCAAGCTACATCTATAAGGAGTCTAATATCCAAAACAGAAACTTGCTTGAGTACTATTCTGATGAAAATGACATCAAGAAAGAGCAAGAGAAGGTTAAAACGTTGTTGATTAACTACGAGAATGACCTTTGGGAATATTAATTCTTATATAAGTTAATTTTTAAGGCGCTACATTTAATGTAGCGCCTTTCTTTTTATTCTATCTGTTTCTACGTGTTTACTGTTTAAATCTTTTTGTCTCTTCTTTATATTTTCCTTAACTTTGCCTCACTGTAAACATTATGATTTTATGGAATATAATTTTAAAGAGATAGAAAAAAAATGGCAGAATTATTGGAAAAATAATTCTACTTACAAGGTTGAAATCAACAAGAACAAACCTAAATATTATGTATTGGACATGTTTCCTTATCCTTCTGGTGCAGGTTTGCACGTTGGACATCCATTGGGATACATTGCTTCTGATATTTTTAGTCGTTACAAACGTTTACAGGGTTTTAATGTTTTGCATCCAATGGGTTATGACTCATACGGTTTGCCAGCAGAACAGTATGCAATACAAACAGGGCAACATCCTGCTGTTACAACAGGGAAAAATATAGCTCGTTATAGAGAGCAGTTGGATAAAATCGGTTTCTGTTATGATTGGTCGCGCGAGGTTCGTACTTGTGAGCCTAATTATTATAAGTGGACTCAGTGGGCATTTATTCAAATGTTCAATTCATATTATGACAATGACCAAGATAAGGCTATGCCTATCTCAAACCTGATTCTTAAGTTTCATCAATCTGGTTCTGAGTCTGTCAATGCTGTTTGCAGTTCAGATTTGTCTTTCACGGCTTCTGAATGGAACGCAATGAGTGAAAAAGAACAGCAGAATCTTTTGATGAACTATCGTATAGCTTATTTGGCTGATACAAAAGTGAATTTTTGTCCGGCTTTAGGTTGTGTATTGGCTAACGATGAGATTAGTGAAGGTCTGTCAATTCGTGGAGGTCATCCAGTCGAACAAAGAGTGATGAGACAATGGAGCTTGAGAGTTTCGGCTTACGCTCAACGTCTGTTAGATGGTTTGGATAGGATCGATTGGACAGATTCATTGAAAGAAACCCAACGTAACTGGATCGGTAGAAGTGAAGGCACAGAGATGAATTTCAAGGTAAAGGATAAACTTTATGATTTGGAAATCTTCACAACTCGTGCCGATACAATATTTGGTGTTACTTTCATGGTTTTGGCTCCAGAGTCAGAATATGTTTCTAAAGTAACAACTGATGCTCAACGCGCTGCTGTTGATGAGTATTTGAATCAGGTTAAGAGAAGAACAGAGCGTGAACGTATTTCTGATAGAAGAGTTAGCGGTGTCTTCACAGGTGCATACGCTATCAACCCTGTAACAGAAAAGGAGATTCCAATTTGGGTCAGTGATTATGTATTGTCTGGATATGGAACAGGAGCTATCATGGCCGTTCCTGCTCACGACTCTCGCGACTATGCTTTCGCAAAGCATTTCAAATTGCCAATTATCCCTGTTATTGAGGGTTGTGATGTAAGTCAAGAGAGCTTCGACGCAAAAGATGGTGTCATGGCTAATTCAGGTTTCTTGAATGGTTTGAAAGTAAAAGAGGCAATTGCCGCGACTAAGAAATATGTAAAGGAGAAGGGTATTGGCAAAGTTAAGGTAAACTACCGTTTACGTGATGCTATTTTCAGCCGTCAACGTTATTGGGGTGAGCCATTCCCTGTATATTATAAGGAGGGTGTTCCTTACGTTTTAGATGAGAGCAAGTTGCCTTTAATGTTGCCTGAGATCGAGAATTTCCTTCCAACGGCATCTGGTGAACCTCCATTGGGACATGCTAAAAACTGGAATACTCCAGAGGGTTATCCTTACGAGTTGAATACAATGCCGGGCTTCGCTGGATCTTCAGCTTATTACCTTCGTTATATGGATCCACATAACGACGAGGCATTGGTAAGTAAGGAGGCAGATGAATATTGGCAAAATGTAGACTTGTACCTAGGAGGTACGGAGCATGCAACTGGTCACCTTATCTACAGCCGTTTTTGGAACAAATTTTTATTTGATATGGGTGTAGTTTGCAAAGACGAACCTTTCCATAAGTTGATAAATCAAGGTATGATCCAAGGTAGATCTAACTTTGTTTACAGAATCAAGGATACGGATACATTCGTTTCTTATAATTTGAAGGAAAAATACGAGGTGACTCCTATTCATGTAGATGTCAATATCGTATCTAATGATATTTTGGATATAGAGAAATTTAAGAACTGGTCCCCTGATTATAAATCAGCTGAGTTTATCTTGGAAGATGGCAAGTATGTTTGCGGTTGGGCAGTCGAGAAGATGTCAAAATCCATGTTCAATGTTGTTAATCCTGATGATATAGTTGACCGTTATGGTGCTGATACATTGAGATTTTATGAGATGTTTTTAGGTCCATTGGAGCAATCTAAGCCTTGGGATACAAATGGTATTGATGGTGTGCTTCGTTTTTTAAAGAAGTTGTGGGGTCTTTTCTATACAAGGGAGAGTTTGTGTTTGTCTGACGAGGAGCCAACAAAAGATGAGTTGAAGTCTTTGCATAAGTTGATTAAGAAGGTGACTTATGACATTGAAAACTTCTCTTTCAATACTTCAGTTGCAGCCTTTATGATCTGTGTTAACGAGTTATCTTCATTGAAGTGCAATAAGAAAAAGATTTTGGATCCTCTTACAATCATTTTGACTCCGTTTGCTCCACACATTGCTGAGGAACTATATCATACTTTAGGTCATAACACTACAGTATGTGATGCTCAGTGGCCAGATTACGATGAACAGTATTTGAAGGAAGATTTAAAGAAATACGCAATATCTTTTAACGGGAAAGTGAAGTTTTCTATTGAATTCCCTGCAGATATGGATAAGGATGAGGTAGAAAAGCAGGTTATGGCTAACGAACAGACGGTTAAGATTATGGATGGTAATCCAACTAAGAAAATAATCGTTGTTCCAGGTAAAATTGTAAATATTGTTTTCTAAATAAAAGTGGTTAATTCTTTGAATCAAAAGAAAAATTAATTACTTTTGCACAAAATTCTGCGTAATCTCTTATGAAACTTATGGAGTTCATAATATTGCGTGATTGTTTAATGTGATAAAGAATTATAAAATGAATTTAATTAAAGTTGTAGAAGATGCATTTGCAACAGGAAAAACTCACCCAGAGTTCAAGAGTGGTGATACTGTTACTGTAGCATACAAGATTGTTGAGGGTAACAAAGAGCGTATCCAGCAATATAGAGGTGACGTTATTCGTATCAGCGGAGAAGGTGATAAGAAGCGTTTTACTGTACGTAAGGTATCTGGTGGTATTGGTGTTGAGAGGATTTTTCCTATGGAGTCTCCTTTTATCGATAGCATCACTGTTAATAAGGTTGGTAAAGTTCGTAGATCTAAGCTTTACTACTTACGTGGACTTACAGGTAAGAAAGCAAGAATCAAAGAGAAGAGAGTATAATACTATACTTCAATATAAAACAAAAGAGAGACCCACAAGGTCTCTCTTTTGTTTTCACTTATTGGATAATTATTATATATTTGCAACACCATTGTAAATATGCCTTAATAGGCATTTGTTTAATACAATATGGAAGAAAAAAAATCGTTTAGATAAAAAACTTCTTATGAAATTAAAATTGGCATTTTTGGTCGGAGCGTTGATTTCGACAGTTTCTGTATCATCGCAGGAAAGTGATCCTGTAATCATGACAATTGGAGGAGAACCGATTCACAAATCAGAGTTCGAATATATTTATCACAAAAACAATACGAATACATCATTAGAAAAGAAAAGTTTAGACGAGTATGTCAATCTTTTCGTGAATTTCAAAATGAAAGTGTTCGAGGCAAAAGAGAATGCCATGGATGATAAAGCATCTTTTTTGAGAGAATATAAATCATATGAAGATCAGTTGGTTGCTCCATATTTAATTGATAAAGCAGTTGAAGATTCTCTGATCAAAGAAGCTTATGACAGAATGCAGGAAGAAATTACTGCAAGCCACATATTGGTTAAGATAGAAGGTGAAGATACGCTTAAAGCATATCAAAAGATAAATGCAATCTATTCAAAATTGAAAGGTGGTGTTGATTTTGCTACTTTAGCAAGAGATTCTTCTGATTGTCCTTCTTCAAGAACAGGTGGCTCTTTGGGCATAGTCACACCTTTCTCAACTGTATATCCATTTGAAAACATGGCATATAAAACTTCAGTTGGAAAGTTTAGCAAGCCTTTCCGAACAGAATTTGGTTATCATATTGTTTATGTTACTAATAGAAAAAAAGCAAACATACCTGTTAGGGTATCTCATATTTATAAGAGAATGTCAGATAACGCTAAGTCTCAGATAGATTCTCTTTATTTATTGTTGAAAAATGGTGCTAAATTTGAAGATTTGGTTGAAAAAAATTCGGATGACAGAGAGAGTGCATATAAAGGTGGTGATTTAGGTTGGATTACAACAGGACGTTATCCTATACAAATCGAGAACATGGTTCGTCAACTAGAGAATGAAGGTGATATAAGTCCAGTTGTTGAAACTCCTTTTGGTTATCATATCCTTTTTTTGAAAGAAAAGAAAATTTTAGGAACTTATGAGGAAAACTATGAGAATATAAAGAAGAAGGTAGAAAGAGATAGTCGATCTTCTATTGTTTCTCATAAAACATTAGAAAGATTAGCATTGAAATATGACTTTACTATTGTTGATGGAGGTTTGGATGTGTTTTATAAGTTAGCAGAGGATTCCCTTCCTTTTCAAAAATTAACTGACGTTTGTAAGAATTTATATGCTCCTTTGTATATTATGAATGGAGAATACTTTCCACAAAATGTATTTAGTGATTATTTCAAGGAACAGAAGTATGCCTATGATTCTGAAAGAAAATCGCTTCGTAACAATGATAATAATAAGAGAACACGAGAGAATAACAAGTATGCTCATTTGTCTCCAGTTGATTTTGTTAATGCTGTTTTTTATGAATATTACAATAAAGAGCTTATTGAATTAGAAAAAAAGGATCTTATTGCTAAAAATTCAGATTTACGCAATTTATTGAGGGAATATAGCGATGGTTTGTTGTTGTTTGATATTAGCAACACAAAGGTTTGGAGCAAAGCCTCTTCTGATGATAAAGGTTTATCTCGTTTCTTTGATGAAAATAAGGCAAATTATAAGTGGGATGCTCCTCGATTTAAAGGCAAAATCGTTTATTGTTCTGATTCTTCAATAATGGTTACTGCAAAGAAGTTGATGAACACTGTACCCGCAGATTCTTTTGACGCGAAGGTTAAACAACAGTTTGACAAGAAAGTAAAAATAGAGAATGGTACATATCCAAAAGGAGTGAATAAAGCTGTAGATAAGGAAATCTTCAAGGATAAGACAGCAGAAGTAAAAGATAAATATACATTTTGTATTGGTAAGTTGATTAATGCGCCTGAGTCATATAAAGATGTGAAAGGCCCAGTTACTGCTGATTATCAGAATTACTTGGAGGATGAATGGGTAGCAAGATTGCGCAAGAAATATAATGTAGTCATTAAACAGGATGTTTTGAAAACGGTAAAGGAGTAATGTCTACAAATAAAGTTTATATGATTTAATTAGAACCCGTAGGGAGATGTTGTACATTCTTCGTACGGGTTTTAGTCGTTTGATGATTTTGAATATGAAAGGAGTTTTCTCAGTTCTTTTTGGTAGAAGGTGGTCTTTATATTTCCTTCTTTTAATTGGTTGCGTATCTTTCTTCTCTTGTAAGAAAGATGTCAAGGGAGATACTCCTATAGCTAGTTTAGATGGTCAATATCTTTACCCAGATGACGTTCCTGGACTTAAGTCTGCAGGTTTATCTGCTAAAGATAGTGCATTGATGATAGAACAGTATATAAAGACATGGGCAACAAATATATTATTTTATGAAAAGGCTCAGGAGAACGTCGAAAATACAGATGAGATAGAGGATTTGATGGAGCGATATAGAGAGACTTTGTTGATTTATGAGTATCAAAATCAATTGGTTGACGAAAGTTTAAGTGAAAAAATACCAGAGGAAGAAATTCAAAAATTTTATGATAATAATCTTGAATTGTTTAAATCTTCTGAACTATTAATTTCTGGTTTTTATATAGTTATTCCAAATAAAGCTCCCGATATGGAAGCTTTTAAAACATTGATAAAACATCCAGAACCAGAGAATTTTGATATTATAGAGTCTTTATGTGTGAAAAATGCGGCCAAATTTGAATATTTTATGGATAATTGGCACTCTTTTTCAGATATACAAAAGAAAGTTTCAGTTACTTTGGATGCTCATTCGATGCAGAAAGAAAGATCTGTTTATGAGGTAAAAGATACAATGTCTACATTTCTTTGTTATGTAAATGCGCATAAAAAAGTAGGAGATATTCAGCCTTTTGAATATGCAGAGCCAAGAATTAAGGCTATCATATCTGAGCGAATGAAAAATGAGTTTTTGAAAAAAGTTGGGGAAGATCTTCTGCAGAAGGCTTCTGAAAGTGGTGATTTAAAACGTTATTAATTATAATATATGCGAAAAGCTTTAGCATTTGTTTTGCTACTTCTGTCGTTCTTGTCTGTTAATGCACAAGACAATGTTGTAGATGAGATAGTTTGGGTTATTGGAGATGAAGCTATTTTACGTTCTGATGTAGAAGAACAACGTATGAGGTATCAATATGAAGGAACCAAGATTGTTGGTGACCCATATTGTTTTATTCCGGAGCAGTTGGCTTTACAGAAATTATACCTCGATCAGGCAAAGATAGATAGTGTTACTGCTGATGAAAAGTCTGTCTCTTCTCAAGTTGAAATGAGAATTAATTATCTTATTTCTCAGGTTGGTTCAAAAGAGAAAGTAGAGGAATATTTCAAAAAGCCGATGCCTGTTTTGAAGGAAGAACTACGAGAAATGGTGAATAACCAACAGGTTATTTTACAGATGCAACGTAAGATTGCTGGAGAGGTTAAGGTTACACCTGCTGAGGTAAGTAGATATTTCAAAGCTCTTCCTGAAGATAGTGTGCCTACAATACCTGCAATGGTAGAGGTGCAGGTTCTTTCTGTACAGCCTAAAGTTACCCAAAGTGCTATTGACGATGTTAAAGCTCGCTTACGCGATTTTCAAAGTAGAATTGAATCGGGAGATGCTGAGTTTTCAACTTTAGCTATTTTATATTCTGAAGATACTGAGTCCGCAAAGCGTGGTGGTGAGATTGGATACTCGGGCAGAGGTCAACTTGTTCCTGAATATGCTAATGTTGCTTTTGGTTTACAAGATTCAAAGAAGGTGTCTAAAATTGTAGAATCTGAATTCGGTTTCCACATCATTCAATTGATTGACCGTAAAGGAGAAAGAGTAAACACTCGTCATATTTTGTTAAAACCTAGAGTTTCTTTGTTGGAAAAAGATAATGCCAAGAAGAGATTGGATAGCATTGCTGAGGTTATAAGAAAGAATACTTTGACATTTGACGAATCTGTATTCCTTTATTCAGATGATAAAAACACAAAGAATAGTCTTGGACTTATGACAAATCCAAAGACAGGAGCTACTAAGTTCCAGTTGCAGGAGTTGCCTCCAGAGGTTGCCAAAGCTGTCTATAATATGAAAACGGGTGAAATCTCAGAGCCTTTCCCGATGATTGATTCGAGAGGTAGAGAAGTTTATGCCATTGTAAAGCTCAAATCCAGTCTAAAAACTCATAAAGCAAATATTGTTGATGATTATTTGAAATTGAAGGATATGTGTGTTGAGCAGAAAAGAAACGACAAATTGGATAAATGGGTAAAGGATAAACAATCTAATGTTTATGTCCGTATTGATGAAAAATGGCGTAATTGTGAGTTCCAATATCCAGGATGGGTTAAAGAATAAGTTTTCTATTTTGAATAGAAGTTAGTGAGAAACATGAAACAGATAAAATACATATTATTGCTTTTGATGTTTGGTCTTCTAATAGATGGTCACGCTCAAAAGACAACAAATGTTATCTTGGAAAACAGTGAGACTCTCTCTTTTGATAAAGCTAGGGGAGAGTCTTTTCAGGTCTTGAAAGGTAATGTTCGATTTCGTCAAGATAGGGTGACTATGTTTTGTGATAGTGCCTATTTTTATGATGAAAAAAACTCCTTTGATGCTTTTGGACATGTGAGAGTGGTTCAACCAGACTCTTTTACAATTACATGTAATAAGATGTTTTATGATGGAAATGTCCAACTTTTGAGATCAAGAGGAAATGTGGTGATGGACAATAATAAATTTGTCCTTCATACAGAGAATTTTGATTATTACAAGGGTAAGGGTTATGGTTATTATTTCAATGGAGGTAAGATTATCGACCCTCAATATGTATTGACTTCTGAATGTGGATATTATTATCCAAATGAAAAGAAATCTTCTTTTAAAAATAAAGTAAAATTGGTAAATCCAAATGTCACAATTACAAGTGATACTATGCTTTATAACTCTAAAAATGATATAGTTAATTTGGTAGGTCCTTCTGTTTTATACTATAAAGATTACACTGTCAATACAAAAAATGGTTGGGCTAATACAAAGACAAATGCAGGTGCTTTATACGATTATTCTGTCATAACAAGTAAGGATGGCAAATATGTTACAGCAGATACCATACTTTTCAATAAGACAGAAGGTTGGGCTAAGGCATATCATGGTTTGGATATGCAGGATTCGACAAGAAATATCATAATAAGAGGTGATTACGGTGTGTTTACTGAAAATCCAAGAGCAGGTTACGTGACGAAAAGACCTTATATGATTAAATTCGCACCGAAAGAGGATTCTTTGTTCCTACATGCTGATACTTTGCGTTTCTTAGAGGTTGATTCGACAGAGAGATTGGCTCGTGCTTATAACAATGTGCGTTTTTATAGAAAGGATCTTCAAGGGAAATGCGATTCATTAACATATAATTCTAAAGATTCAGTCATGCAGATGTTTTCAGATCCGATTATTTGGTCTGAAGAAAATCAGTTAACTGGAGATCAGATCGATGTTTATTTGGATAGCATCAATCCTAAGATGATTCATATAAAGAAGAATGCAATGATTACCTCTGAATGTGAAGGTGCTCCTGAGTACTTTAATCAGATGTCTAGCAAAGAATCGAAAGGATATATTATTGATAATCAGATTCGTAAAATTGACATGATAGGTAATGCATTATCTGTTTATTTTCCTGACGAAGACGGTGGAGGACATTCTATGGTTAATAAAGCAGAGGGAAGTCTGATGTCAATTTATCTGAAGAATAAGAAATTGGAGAAAATCGTAATGAAACCTCAGCCTAAAGGTGTTTTATATCCGCTTTCTCTAATAGAAAAAGAAGAGTTATTCTTGAAAGGTTTTAAATGGCAGAAAGATGTTCGTCCGGTGAGTAAGGAGGATATTTTCCGTCATACGAAATGAACTAATCTAAAAGTACATTAACGCCAAGGGCGAAGATCAGATTGTAATTGTCTTTTTTGATATCGTCAGATTGGTAAAATAAATAAGTGGCATTGCTCCTATTGTAATCAGCAGATAGGCTCAATGCCACATCTTTTGTTACTAATACCTTACAGAATCCTCCTGTCTCCATACTCCAACCGAAGTTGTACTCATCATAGAATTTTGTGTGATAACCCTCATCGTATTTATCTTTTACATCAAAATCGAGATTGAAGGAGAATGTGCCTCCAATTCCAAATAAGTATTTGCAGCCTAATAGGAATCTTTTTGAAATCGGTACAGTAAGGTATAATCCTGGCATGAAGCCATAACTTTGAGAACAATAATCAGACTCGAAATTGATATATCTTCGTTCGTCTGATTTTTCTTGTAAGTGAAGATGCTCTTCGTCGATTTCGAAGATATTGTAAACTAGACAGGTCTTAGCTCCTATTCCTACGTGTTTACAAGGGAAATATGCACCTTCTATTGAATATCCGTATCCATATTTATGGTTGAATTGTATGGCTCTGTAATCTGGTTGTATATTAGGAATATCATTTCCTCTAGGAGAGAAGTTTGCATTCAGACCGATAAAGCTTGGGTGCATTTCTTTAAAAGACAGGTCTGTCTCTGTTTTGCCGAATAGACAATCAGCCATTAGATATCCAAGGTTGCCTGATAGAATTCCAAATCCAGCTCCTGCGAGTACATCAGAAGCCCAATGTCGGTTGTTGAGAATACGGCTTACACCCACAATTGAGGCTACAGAGTAACCTCCTATGCTGTACCATGGACTTACGCATCCATATTCGTTGTGTAGTATGGTGGCAGAAGTAAAGGCTGTCATTGTATGTCCTGATGGAAATGAGTTCCTTTGGTAGTGAGAATAAGGACGGGTTCTGCCTATGGTGTTTTTGAACCCTTCTGTGAAAGCTGTTGTTGTTATCGTTGAAAATGCCATTGCGGTTAGCATCTTATGCCATTTTTCATGTCTTCCTTTTACTCCAAAACTGCGGAGGGCAAGTGCAGCAATTCCTGGCGTTACTTGCAGTATGTTGTCATAATTATATTTATAGTTTGGAAAATGATCATTCCTGAAATCTCTTATGTTATTATCGAACGGCCTAATAATACTCGTTCCAATAAAAAAAGAGGCTGGGGCGATAGCTTTCTTCCAGAGGACAGGTTTTTCTTGACATTTTGAGATAGATATCGTTGTTGAATCTATCTCTGACGCCGAGAGAAGAGAGAATGGTAAAAATAAAAAAAGAAGAAGAGACAATATCTTTCCCATTGTTGATTTCTGTTTTTTGCAAATTTATAAATTATATCAAGTCCTAAATAAGCGTTACAGGTTTTATTGGACAAACATACTATGATTTATCCATTCCAGCAAGCTAGCTTGCTGGAATGGATAT
>Ga0172378_10001650_pt1 | contig 20711 bp, 14 predicted proteins | sample GrowelOW332metaG_FD_119755 | JGI IMG/M metagenome (GOLD analysis project Ga0172378, IMG submission 119755) | Groundwater microbial communities from an aquifer near a municipal landfill in Southern Ontario, Canada - Pumphouse #3_1 metaG | ecosystem: Environmental > Aquatic > Deep subsurface >... | reverse complement strand
CAGCCCCTTTGCGGCGATAGTATCCGGGTAGAGGGTCGACATGCCGTCAATCAACCCTGTACAGATCTTTGTTTTTCTGCATTTTTCACAACCGATACAGCCTTGAAACTGCACTGTGTCAGGTTGAGAAATTTTACCGGAGTATCGTGCTGCTTCACCCCGGATGCAATCTCTTGTAAGAGAATATCTGAATTGCCATTTCTTCGTGGACTGCCGCTTGCTGCAAGAACTCTGTTCCCGGGTTGTTTCGGTGTCATTTTATTTTTCTTTCAGAATTTGAGAGTCTCTTGAAACATCTTGTATTTCCTTCATATTCGATGTCCCCTTGACACCGGGACTGCTCTTCCTACTCTTCGGGCAGCCAGGGCGTGATATCTGTCACATATTTTCCTTTGGCCTTGATCCCTTTTTCCCTGAGGGTGGTCAGGGCTTTTTCCTCATCATTTTTGTTTACCCGCAGTACGAGCTGGGTAATTCCTTCATATTCAGGTTCAGGGCAACTGATGAGACTCAGGATGTTGATGCCTGCGTCGCGGAAAATAGAACATATTCTGGCCAGCTGGCCGATGCCGTCGCGCACGAAGATCTCAACGCGGGTACTGTCCTCGCCGAGGCCGATGGTCCGCAGCAAAAACTTGAGAACGTCCGTGCGCGTGATGATACCCACCAGCGTTTCACCATCCACTACCGGCAGGGAGCTGATATGCTTTTCTACCATGACATAGGCTGCCCGTTCGATGGTGGTCTCCGGCGGTACTGTGATTACCGGACTGCTCATCAGCTCGGAGACCTCAAGCTTTTCCAGAAGATAGGTCAATTCATGGACGGAAAGGGTGGTGGCGGGGGAGGCAGAGTAGCTTTTAATATCACGATCAGAGATCACTCCCACAAGTTTGTTACTGCTGTTCACCACCGGCAGATGATCGATTCCCTTCTTTTTAACAAGGCGATCCGCTTCAGCAATACTGGTCTCCGGATGAACGGTGATAAGATCCCGGTGCATGATCTGACCTATATACATGGTTACTCCTCCTTTTTTAATTATCTCTTATGGCTACCTTGAATAATCGTGCATCTTCTTCGTTACAGCCAAAAAATTATCCTCGGGATATCAATCATATGGCTGTGGTAAATTCCCTCCTGTACCTCGAATATGAACGAAATATAAGCTGTTTCAAGGTACCCTTGTTTGTCTTCAAGATCTGGTGCGTTTACCAATTCTTTTCAAACTATACTGTTCTTTTTCAGGTTGCGCAAAACCTTCAACCATTCATTTCACTGACCTTTTTCACTTGCCGAGCCACTCTCTTCGGGGTAGTTTACCCGATGTCTTTTTTCTATATTTATTGAATATTTACTCTTTTGGAGAAGGTATGAACAAAAATCAATTCTGGATGTCGGGAAACGAGGCTCTTGCCCTTGGTGCATTCGAAGCGGCTGTTTCTGTCGCTTCGGGGTATCCTGGAACGCCGTCTACCGAAATCCTTGAAAATCTCGTCAAGTATGATGAGGTTTACTGCGAGTGGGCCCCCAACGAAAAAGTAGGGCTGGAAGTAGCTATTGGGGCTTCTTTTGCTGGAAGCCGTGCGCTGGCGACTATGAAACATGTCGGCCTCAATGTCGCCGCGGATCCTCTCTTTACTGCGGCCTATACCGGTGTCCGTGGTGGACTGGTGGTGATTACCGCCGACGACCCTGAGATGCACAGTTCACAGAACGAGCAGGACAACCGTAACTACGCCTTTGCCGCCAAACTGCCCATGCTGGAGCCGTCCGATCCTGCCGAAGCAAAAGAGTTCATCAAGCTGGGCTATCGCCTCAGCGAAGAACTTGACACCCCCGTGCTGGTGCGCATGACCACCCGGGTCAGCCATGTGAAAGGGATCGTGGAGAAAGGTGAAGTTGCCCCCCGTGCAGTTGCCTCAGTGGTGAAAAACGCTCCCAAACAGGTCATGTTGCCGGCACTGGCACGAAAACGCCGTGTCTATGTGGAAGAGCGCATGACGAAAAATCGTGAAATAGCCGAGACGATTGAAATCAACCGCATTGAGAAAGGCGACACGAAACGGGGCTTCATCTGCTCCGGGGTAAGCTATCTCTATGTGAAAGAAGTTTTCCCAGAGGCAAGTGTCCTTAAACTCGGTATGTGCTGGCCCCTGCCGGAGAAAAAAATTAAGGCCTTTGCCGACAGTGTTGACGAGCTTTTCATCGTTGAAGAACTGGATCCCTTTCTGGAAACTCATATTAAAGCGATGGGCGTTGCCTGCAAAGGCAAGGAACTGGTCCCGAATCAGGGTGAACTCAACACAGCCATTGTCCGTCGCTCAATTGTGCCGGAAACTGTAGAAAAGTGCTTTGAGGCCAGTGCATTGCCGCCCCGGCCGCCGAATATGTGCGCCGGTTGTCCGCACCGTGGTATTTTCTTCAATCTCTCACGGATGAATGTCTTTGTTTCCGGTGATATCGGCTGTTATACTCTCGGTTTCCTGCCGCCGCTCAATGCCATGGATTCCTGTGTCTGCATGGGAGCTTCGGTTACCATTGCCCATGGCATGATCAAGGCCCTGGAAAACGCGGGAGCAAAAGGAGAATCGGTTCACAACAAGGTGGTCAGTGTTATTGGTGACTCCACCTTTATGCACTCCGGTATTACCGGCCTGCTCAACAGCGTTTATAACGGTTCTTCAGCAACGCTGATTATCCTCGACAACCGTATTACCGCCATGACTGGACAGCAGCAGAATCCGGCATCCGGGAAGTCGATAAAAGGAGATCCCGCCACCAGTCTTGATATTGAGGGACTCTGTCGGGCGATTGGTGTCAAACACATCTGGACGGTTAATCCCCATGAGGTCCCTGAGACCCGCAAGGTGCTCAAGGAGGCCATGGACTGTGAAGAAATGTCAGTGGTTATCTCCCGTGCGCCGTGTGTGCTGTTGCCGGAGATGAAAGAACGCAAGGCGGTAAGTTATTATACCCGTCAGGAAAACTGTGTCGGCTGCGGTTCCTGCATCCGCCTCGGCTGCCCGGCTATCAGCTGGACGAAGTTTGGCGAGGGTGAAGCTGAAGCAAAAGGGTACAAAAGAACCCAGAAGGGTGTTTCGAAGATTGACGAGAATATCTGCAACAGCTGCGGACAGTGCGCTTCTCTGTGCAAATTCGACGCTATTACCCGTAAAGAGGCATAAGGAGGAGTATCATGGAAAAATCAGGAAATATCCTCTTTTCAGGGGTTGGTGGTCAGGGCATTCTGCTGGCGAGCGAGATTGTGGCATACGCTCTGCTCGACGCGGGTTTTGACGCGAAAAAGAGTGAAGTACATGGCATGGCTCAGCGTGGAGGTTCCGTAACAGCCGAGCTTCGGTATGGCAAAAAAGTCTATTCCCCGCTGATTGAACCTGGAAAAGTTGATTTGCAGATGGCCTTTGAAATGATGGAAGCTGTTCGCTACCTGCCCATGCTGCACAAGGGCAGCCGGGTGATTGTCAATACCCAGAAGCTGCTGCCTCCCTCTGTTGCCAATGGTTCGGTTGAGTATCCCGAAAACATTCTCGACAGGCTCACCGAAAAAGGGATCACGGTGATTCCTGTGGATGCCTTTGCTCTGGCGAGTGAGGCAGGCGAAATCAAGACTGTCAATGTGGTCATGGTCGGTGTATTGAGTAATTTCCTGCCGATGGCCCCCTCGGTTTATGAAGAGGTTATCAACACCCAGGTGAAAGAGCGTTTCCGGGATGTGAATCTCAAAGCTTTTGCCCTCGGTCGTAAAGTGAGTTGACATCCATGTACAAGCCTTGAATATGAAGGACCTTCCTGCGTGTTCAAGGTGTTATTAATGTCATAATAACAAAGTGTTACATATAAAGTCTCAGAAAAAAGGATTTAAGAATAAATGGATTCTCAATACTGGAATGATGAGATAGAGACCATGCCCCGTGCGGGACTGGAGTCTATCCAGTTGATTCGTCTGCAGAAGCTGGTCAAACGGATGTATGAAAGGGTCCTGCCGTATCGTGAAAAAATGGATGCCATCGGACTGAGGCCGGAGCATATCAAAAGCGTCGGTGACCTGCGGCTGCTTCCTTTTACCGTGAAGGCAGATCTGCGGGATAACTATCCCTTTGGTCTCTTTGCCACGCCGATGTCTGAGGTGGTCCGGATTCACGCCTCTTCTGGCACCACCGGTAAACCGACCGTCGTCGGCTATACCAGAAAGGATATTGACCTGTGGGCGAATATCGTTGCCCGGTCTCTCGTCACCGCTGGAGCGACAAAAAATGATATCGTCCATAACGCCTACGGTTATGGTCTCTTTACCGGCGGACTTGGTGCCCACTACGGAATTGAGAAACTTGGTGCTGCGGTGGTGCCTGCTTCAGGAGGGAACTCCCGCCGGCAGGTGACTCTCTTGCGGGACTTCGGTTCCACCGTGCTGCTTTCTACACCATCCTATGCTCTCAACCTTGCGGACGCGATGGAGACCGTGGGTATTGATCCGAAGAAACTGTCTCTGCGTATCGGCGTTTTCGGTGCTGAGCCGTGGAGTGAGAATATGCGTGAGGAGGTGGAGAAAAAGCTCAACCTCAAAGCGACCGACATCTACGGTCTCTCTGAGATCATGGGACCGGGAGTGGCGCAGGAGTGTCAATTCTCCAAACGCGGCATGCATATCGCGGAAGACCACTTCCTGCCGGAGGTGATCAACCCCGAAACCGGTGAGGTTCTGCCGGAGGGTGAAGAGGGCGAGCTGGTCTTCACCACCCTCACCAAGGAGGCTTTCCCGCTTATCCGTTACCGCACCCGTGATATTAGCCGTCTCTACCGTGAGCCCTGCGCCTGCGGACGTACCCTGGTGCGGATGGCGAAGGTGACCGGTCGTACCGATGACATGTTGATCATTCGCGGTGTCAACGTCTTCCCGAGTCAGGTGGAACATGTTCTGATGGGTGTGGAAGGTGTGGAACCTCATTATCAGATCGTTGTTGATCGTAAGGGGAATCTCGACACCATGACGGTGGAGGTAGAGGTCAGTGAACAGTTTTTCTCCGACAAGGTCCGCCGTCTCGAGAGTCTCGGTGCAGGCATCAAAAAAGAGATCAAAGATTATCTCGGTGTAACAGTTACTGTCAAACTGGTCGAACCCAAATCTATTCAGCGTAGTGAAGGCAAGGCCGCGCGGGTTATCGATAAGCGTAAACTGAGCTGAGGCTGCACACCGGGTTCGTCAGCGGGGAGATCTTTCCTCGAAACGTATTTCAAGGTTCCCTCAAGAAAAGGAGGACACTATGCTCGTTGAGCAGATTGCAGTCTTTGTAGAAAACAAGCCTGGCCGCCTGGCGGCTATCACCAAAATTCTTGCAGATAATAAGATTAATATTCGGGCCCTGTCAGTGGCTGATACTGCTGATTTCGGTATTTTGAGGTTGATTGTTGATAATCCGCAAAAGGCGGCCAAATGTCTGCAGGATGGCGGTTTTACCGTTGTTGTTACAGAGGTGGTTGCCATTGAGGTTGAAGATCGTATCGGCGGTCTCGCCACCGTTCTCGGGCACCTCGCTGATGCGGGAGTCAGCGTGGAATATATGTATGCCTTCGTTAACCGTTCCGGTGAGAATGCCATCATCATTTCCCGTTTTGAGCACATGGATAATGCAGTAAAGGTTCTCGAAGGAACCGGTGTGAAACTGGTGAGCAAGGAGCAGATCTACAGCATGTGAAGCAGCTGTAGCAGCTTCCAGCCTGCAATGATCCCGGGGGGGGAGACAGCGTTCCCTCCCCCACAATTTCTATTTACTGGATAAAGGATACTGATCGATGTACTGGCAGAAAAATGAGGAGTGCCGCCCGCGTGCGGAGTTGGAGAAGCTGCAGCTTGCAAGGTTGAAAAATACTCTCACCCGGGTCGCCACCAACGTCCCTTTCTATCGAAATCAATTCCATAAAATGGGATTGAATCCAGAGAATATTAAATCACTGGAGGATCTCCGCAAATATCCCTTTACCCTCAAGCAGGATCTGCGTGATAACTATCCTTACGGCCTCTTCGCCGTACCGCTGCGTGACGTCGTGCGTCTGCACTCCTCTTCTGGCACCACTGGCAATGCCACCGTGGTTGGCTACAGTCGTGAGGATATCGTCACCTGGTCCAACCTCGTTGCGCGGATTCTTTGCAGTGCCGGACTTACTCCCAACGATGTGATTCAGATTGCCTTTGGCTATGGTCTCTTCACCGGTGGTTTCGGGCTGCATTACGGAGCGGAGCGGCTGGGGGCGTCGGTTATCCCAATCTCCTCCGGTAACACCCGCCGCCAGATCCAGATCATGCAGGATTTCAAGACCACCGCGCTGGTCTGTACCCCGTCCTACGCCTTGAAACTGGCAGACACCATGATGGATATGGGGGTCAATCCCAACGGCCTTTCCCTGCGTTTTGGTCTGTTCGGGGCAGAACCGTGGTCGGAGGAGATGCGTCAGGAGATCAATGAACGTCTCGGTATCAAGGCCAGCGATAATTATGGTCTCTCTGAGGTCATGGGACCCGGTGTTGCTGGTGAATGTGAAGAGTTTCACGGGCAGCACATCAACGAGGATCATTTCATCGTGGAGATCCTCGATCCGAAAACGCTGGAGCCTGTGAAACCAGGGGATGTCGGCGAGCTGGTTATTACCACCCTGACCAAAGAGGCCTTCCCGATGATTCGCTACCGAACCCGCGACCTCACCCGTATGATTACGGAACCCTGTCCCTGCGGGAGAACCTTTCACCGTCTTGACCGTTTTGTCGGCCGCTCCGACGATATGCTGATTATTCGTGGAGTCAATGTCTTCCCGCTGCAGGTGGAATCGGCAATTTTCCGTATCGACGGTACCCAGCCACATTATCAGATTATTGTCGATCGGAAAGATAATCAGGATATCTGCACCGTGAAGGTGGAGGTAAGTGAGAGTTATTTCTTTGATGAGATGCGCAAGCAGCGCACCTTTGTGGACGGTATTAAGAAGAGTCTCGCGGCGGAACTCGGCTTGAGTATAGATGTGAAGCTGGTTGAAGAACGCAGCCTGGAACGCTTTGAAGGCAAGGCGAAACGGGTTATTGATAACCGTACCCTGTAAGAGGGTGAAGAGGGCTGCAGGTTCTGTTTAATGCCGGGTGCTGCGGGTGGGCGGCCAGGGGCAAAGTTCTTTTTTTGCTCAAGGCTTTTTTAGAAAATCAATAACAGCTGCCAGGTTGCTATTGATTTTCTGAAAATAACGCCAATATGGGAGGGATATCATTGTTCGGTATACTTCCAGGGTCTCACGCTGATTCGTGCATGGATGTATGGGTACCTTGAATAATCAGATGAACAGGATCGCCTTTACTGTGTCTTTGAATTGCATGAATGCCACCAAGAAAAAATGTAAGGGGTGATGATTTTTTTCGCTCAGGAGGTTTTTTTTAAACGCAGCCGCCCTCTGTCCGTATGTGTTGTTTAACAAAACACGACCACGTTTCTGCAGTTTGATGGCAGTTTAACTGCCTTTATTTCACGCATGTATCCATTTACAAACAACTGTATAATAGATTTCAACTGTATCAACTGTCTCTTCCTTTTTTTTACCTTCCTGGGAAAGGTGGACAGTCTGGTTGCAATTATGTTGTAAAACCTTTTCTGGCAGTTTTTTAGGATTATGTTTTTTCATGATCACAACATACCACTCTCAGGTCTGTTCAACCACCAGTCTGATAGCATCTCTCTTCTCAATAAATTTCTTGCTTAGTACTTGCCCATTTCTATAACAGTCTCGGCTGTTACCTTGTCATCCTTTAGCGATTTTATAGTCAAGTAATATGCGTGTCCTTTGCCTCCGGAGCAGGGGGGCATGTATGCCCCTTCTTTATCCCATCCTGCTCCACGATGTGCTTCAATCATTGTAAATCCAGAGGGGATCTCAAAGGTATGTCCAGGGACAGAGGGTATTTCTACTTTTCCAGATGTTGAATTAATTACGAATTTCATTTTTCCATGTCCACCGTTATCCATCTTTTTTGCATCACGGTCGCTGTACTCTAAGATGATTGCATTGGAACCGGTCGGGATATCAGAGACAATCAGTTTTGGGGTTGATGGGTTCATTCCCCCAAACTTCTGGCACTGTTGTCCTTCTGGGATGTTGACGCCATTCCATATATTGTCAGTAAATTTCACATCAAGTGCAGAAGCGTTCGTAGAAAATGTTAAAACAATAATGAAAGCCATAAGAAAGTTTAATCTCATAACGACAATCTCCTTTTTTGAGTGATTAAGGAACAAAGAAACCTCAAAGAATATTTTTTATTTTGATTTCTATAAAAAATATATCTGGCTTTTTTTGTTCTTTTGAAATTCAAGAAAATTTACCAATACCACTTGACTTCTGCTGATGTTTTTGTTGTTGTTTCACGTGAAAAACTTATGGAGACCGCAATTTGTTCAGATACTTTATATTGAATCTGACCACCCCACACGAGGTTAAACTTTTCTCTATCTTCCATGTTTTCAAATCCTGCATACCACCAGCTTTTGGTTGAGTTATTATCTATAATAAGACCAGTATTAGGGCGCAATCGAGCATATGGCTTAATTGTATGTGCAGCTGCATCAGTCATTGCATAAAATGATATTGACTTATTCAAGTCCCATGCGCGTCCTGCCCCAAAACTAAAAGCTCCATCATTGTAGGATTTTTCATTATGCTCAGTCAAGGCTGTTCCAAGGCGTAATTGCCATGACCATGGGTTGCCATCATCTATCGATATGAAATTTGTTTTGAGTTTCCTTATCCTGACAAGATCAAAATTATCAACAAAAAAACTATAATCACTTTCCCTGACACCAATTGTCGTATCTAGAACTACAAGTTCATCTCCTTCAAGGTGATTTTGCCCAACAAATTCCTGGCTGAATGGAGACCAGTGTAATTTCAAGTATGTGTTTTCAATTGAATCCTGACCCATTCCAATTCCCATTAACATTGGACGGTTCCCACTTGCTGGTGATTTCAATTGTGGTATTCCGTAAAACAATGATTTTTTCTGAGGTGGCAATCTAAGTCTGGTTAACAATATCTTATCTTTTTTCTCACGCATTTCAACAGCAGGTGAAGGTTCTTCCGCAATTAACCTGTACTTGTAATAAGATAAGACCGTATCAATAATTCTTAGTTGCGAATCTTCTGAAAAGGATGCTGTTGTTGAGGTCGACGCGCCATCGTTTATTATTGTTTTAACGGCTTCTTTTTCTTTTTTCGTTAATTGGGAAAACTGGTAATAAAATTCTCTCTGGCCTGATGGGTGAAAACGAACTGATTTTATTAATCCCTGTTTCCCTTTTTCTTTTCTATGTTTGTCTATTTCTTCCAATCTAAAAAAAGTCTCAACAGGGATATACCAACTTTTAACCTTATCAAGGAATGGTTCTTCGATAATTATTTCCAATAACTCCGCAAGACGAAAAGCACAATTTTCATCTAAAAAATAATATTTAAATTTTTTTCCCAGGACCTCCCACATATGTAAAATAAGAAGAGTTCGCTGGTAATCGGACAAAAGTAATTCGTATTCCCAGATATCACGAAATTCTGTACGAGAATAAACCAAATCATGAGTATAGAAATATTTGTCAGAAAATCCGGCCTGGTATCCACCAGTAATACCTCTTACAACATATTGTAATGTGGGTTCGTTTTCTGGAACTAACGCTCCATAGTTGATAGATAAATCAAATAATCCATTCTGGTCATCTCGTGAATATGTATTAAGTTTCAAGAATGAGTGCCCAAATACTGATGCAGGGTTACCAAAATAGCCACTAACAAGAAATAAACTAATTGACTTTACATTATTTAATAACGACCAGTTTTCAAAGGATTCACACTGAGGATCATGTAGCTTGTAATGAGGTAATGGCATCTTTTGAGAAAGCCAAAAATAGCGTGCGGGGAATTTACAACGAGGGGTTATATCTTTTTTGTGTGATCGTGATTCAGAATAGGCATTTATTGTAGCAACAAGTTCAGCTTTTGAATCGTAACGTCCCTCAGGAGATAAGAAAAAATCTTCTGTCAGTATTTCACTCCTGTTATGTTTAAAGTGCAGTAATTTTAGCCATGTGGGATCATTTGCTAAATTTTCTATGACATCTTCGTTAAGGTGTCTTCCTTCATAAGCTATAGCATTAGTCGAATATCCCAACACAACGCAAAAGAAAAATAATAAAAAACAGTGGTATAATTTATTTGTAAACAATGGCAAATATAACAAAAATATATGGATAATAAAAAAGCATACGTTAAAAGAAAAAACCACAGCGTATGCTTTTTTTGAAGTCATTTAAATATTTTTTTCGAGGCTATAATCAGAAGGTTGACTATATAAAAGATTATACAGATTTTCAGATTTTTGGAATTTTGTTTGATTGGTGTAATCTTGATTTGCGACAGAGGAAGCAAAATTATTTCGTAAGTTATTTACTGCTTTTTCCTGAGACTCTTTACTTACGTTTGTCAATGTCATCAAGGTGTCTAAATATTCACCATGTCCACGGGCAATGTCTTTTTCTAATGATTCATACGAATCATGAATAAAAGCAGCACTTTTGGCCTGCCCTCCATGGCATGAGTCCGGAGATGATATGTTAGACGAAATTGCGGTTGTACCAAGATCCCATGTTACATTAGTGACGGCAGCAACAACTGAATTGTGAGGTGCTATCATTGCTCCAAGGCCGCAATCTGTATAGATGTCTGCGAATTCTCTGGCCATTGCTGATGGTGCAATCATCAGTGATAAGACAAGACAAATAGCGGAAAAATTAATCCCCTTTGTAACCATTTTTTTGGCTCCATTGTTCTGGTTGTTCTGGTTGTTCTGGTTGTTCTGGTTGTTAAAGTTATTTACTGCTGGATACTCTTTTTTTAATTTTATCTTTTTCTATAACCTCTTTTTGTTTGCCGAACGCTCCACATAACCGGCGGGAGAAGCTGCATATCGAAGAGATACCGTGCTTTTTCTTTCGAATTTATGGGGATGCCAGTATCTGTTTACTCTTTTCATCTGTTTCCCTCAATCGCAATTTGCGCTGAGTAAGAGATCTCCTCAGTTTTTTTGAAAGTTAACGTACAGTTTTCTCTGTACAAACACTTTTTCTTGCTCTGTTTTCAGCTTATATTTCTGCTCTCTTTGAGTTTTGTGTTCTTTCTGTGTTTCCGATGTAAATGTTGCGTTATTGCGGGGTGCGGTACTCGTTACCAGAAACCACTCCTTTGGAAAAATACCAGATCATGGTTTTTCTTCAACAGAAAAGATCTCAGGCAGAGATTACTGGTACACTGAATCGTTCTAAGAGTACAATTTCACGTGACATTCGTCGAAACTATTTTTAAAGGGGTATATGATCATGGTGATGCTCAGGTCACAGCGATCACCAGACGGAAATTTGTTGAGAAGGCTACAAAACAAAGCCTTGAAGTATTGCAGATTGTACGAAAGTTGCTTTGTCCTAAGTGGTCACTGGACTCTATAAGCATCGTTTTTTCTGTTGAATTACCGCTGCAAAAACACGTTTGTCATTCAACGATTTATGATTGGATTGATAAAGACAGGCAAAGGGGAGGAAAACTCCACACGTATTTGCCAAGGTATGGCAACGTCGCTGGAAAGGCAGTAAACGTAAACGAGTCGGGGTTTCTCTTATTCCTGGCCGCGCAGACATTGCAGAACGTCCTCAGGTTGTGAATAAGAGAAAGCGGATCAGAGACTGGGAAGGACGTTTTTGGGCAGAATGCATCCCTTGTTACCTGTGGCGCGTATCAGTCGCTTCGCGCTTTGTGGTCGAACGTAGACAACGTGTAAATATGAAGTCACTTCACTGATAGATGGACTTTTTGACACAATTACAAAGTGTAAGAAGACATTGGCATTGGGCAGTAGCCGTGAATTTGCGGCTTACGCCAAAATCATACGCAAGCTGGCAGAGAGAAATAAATGAAAATATCAATGGCAGACGCAGAAGACTCTAACCAAAAAAACAACTAAAAATATATTTTTTATCAACAAAAAAACTATTTTTATTCAGATATATCCACCATTTTAGGAACAAAAACACAATAATTATACCAAACATTATTCCCATGAGTGGAATGGAAATTCCGGCAAAGGGTACTTGCCACAAAATGCAGGGGAATGCTATTCCACAGAGATAAAAGAAGCTGATAATACTATAGAAGTACATTGGAGTGGAATCTCGTTCAATTGTTACTCCTCTTGGCGTTATGTTCTTTTTGATAATTCTATATGTTGGCCAAATAAAAAAAAGCTGATACGAGCAGAATTATTACTGAAAATTTCATGCTTTTTGAAACTTCTCAAAAAATTATCCTCCGACAAAGCGAGGAACGAGACGTCGAGGTAAGCGATAGACGCCAATATCAATTACACTGGTAATGAACAGTAATCAAGCATAAGTATCTTTACTAAATATAAAATTATTCAAGGGCGCCATTTAATTTGAGAATCTTTATTCTCAAAGGTTTTTGTCTTCCTTTGCGTTCTTTGCGGTGAAAAAAATGTTTTTCCATCTTCCCCGTTTTGATTTCTAATTTCAGCATGTTACGCATATAAAAAATATTTTCAGGCAAGCCCTGTACCATAAGCAATATACTGATGGGTCCCCTGCTATCGTGATTATTTTTGGGGTTCCCCGGAATATTCAACTCGGTTTCGCCCTCTTGTCTTGGCCTGATAAAGAGCCTTGTCGGCGATTCCAACTAAATTGTTTGCCGATTGTTTCCGATCTGGAATGCAAAAACCTATACCTAAGCTGATGGTTACGATACCTAATACACTGCCTTCACTCATTAAAGACATTGCCTGGACTGCCCGCCGAAGTTTCTCGGCTAATTTTCGGGTTCCGGTCAGGTCAGTTCCGGCCGCAATAATGCTGAATTCTTCCCCGCCGTATCGAGCCACGAAATCACCTGCTCTGCACAAATTGGTCCTCAAAGTGGATGCCACTCTTTTAAGGCACTCATCCCCTGCCTGGTGTCCATAGCGGTCGTTAAATTTTTTAAAATAATCAATATCAATCATAATCAGGGGCAATGGTTGCCGTGTACGCAAGGCCCTGGCCCATTCTGTCTCAAGGACCTCGTCAAAACGACGACGGTTTGCAAGTCCTGTCAAAAAATCTGTTGCGGAGAGTTCCTCGAGTTTGCTGTTTACTCTCGCTAATTCTTGCGCTTTTTGTTCAAGCTCTATGCAGATCTTTTCGACTTTTTGGTTACTGAGGCGCAAATCAGCTTCCCGGAGGTTTGCCGCAACCGCTGTCTTTTGAAATTGGCGGACTGCAAAGCCCAGACGTCCGAGTTCGTCGTTACCAGCAGCAGGCAACTGTGCGTCAAGTTTTCCTGCCGCAAGAGACTGCATGGCTTCGCTGAGCCAGGACAACCGCAAGATGACATGGCGCATAACATGAAAATACATCAAGGCGGTAATTCCCAGCAGCCCAAGACCCGTGGCAATGAGTAGAATAAGTGTGTACTTTTGCCGTGTTTCATCGGCTGACTGGCCTGCGCTGGCCATCATGAAAATCTCTCGGCGTACCAGCCCCGAAGTGGCCTCATGAACAAGGCGGGTTATTCGAGAGTTCTCACTGATCAGATTTTGGTTTTCGATCTCAAGCATGAGTTCTCGTTTTCGTAATGTCAGCAATCCGTTTTCTGCCAGAATGATCTCCCGAAGTTCTGTGAATGATCTGCCAAGGCTGGAGTTGATATCGGAGGGAAGTTTTTTGAAAGTAATCTCGGCCTCGCTGAGTGATGCTTTCAGGATTTGCCGCGAAATCGCCAGCGTTGTGAGCGTTGGATCCTGGATGGCAGCAAAAGCGTGTCCACTTATTGTCTCCACCTCTGTGTAGAAACGCTGGACCGGAGCCCAGCGTGCTGACCTCTGAGCCATTTCAACTATCCGGTCTATGGGTGGGGATGGCCGTGACAATAACCGGCCAATCACATCATTATCTCCCTCAATAATGCGGACACGATAGGCCAGATGCTGTTGAAATGTTTGCAGGTTGGAAAACAGACGTTCACGCTTGAGGTGACAATCCAACTTCATATCAACCCGTTGTTTGGCCATGGTGCTCAATCTTCGACTATTTTGGGTTAACTCTGTGACAAGGCGTCGATCATCATTTATTGCCTTTGGAATGCTGCCAAGGCTATTCAATAATTGTTCAAGGTTCGCCTCTGCAATCTCAAATCGCTGGAAAGCGAGCTCCCGGGCGTTTTCGGTTATAGCGGATGCCAGCGAAATGCCGGTTGCGGCAAGAGTATCCACAGCCTTGGCTACCTGTAATGTCTGCATCATTTCTGGCAGTCGTGTGTCAAGGATAACCCCCATTGACCGGCTGACCCTGGCTGTGCTGAACAGCGAAATAAAGGTGGCCAGCAACATGACGAAAACCATCGCTCCGAATCCCAGCAACAGGCTGTTCTGAATACTTAAACCGACGGCAGAATGATGTGGCGTCTGTCGGGCCTGCAGAGGCGGTTTTGAACCGAAATGTTTATTTTTCCAGTGAAACACGTTTTCCCTCTTTCCAGACATACCAGGAAAAAGCCGGATAGTTTGTCTGGATATCTCCTTTTGCGTTAAAGGAGATCTGGCCCAGAATCGTTTCAATTGGAGCCTGGCGAATAGCTGTGGCCACCAGGTTTGCGTCAAAGGAATTGGCTCGCCGGACACCTTCAAACCAGGTTTCGGTGGCCGCATAGGCAAGCAGGGTATAGCCGACCGGTTCCTGCCCCAATTGTTTTATCGCAGCTGCAGCCAGCTTCGAGGTAGACAATTCAGCGGCTTCAGGAGGAAAGGTAAATGGAATTCCCTCACCTGCTGAGCCTGCAGTTTCTATAAAAACCTTTGAAACTAAAGTGTCACTGCTGATGACATTGAATGGCGCATCCATTTGGCTTACCTGGCGCATGAACACACCGCTGTCGAGTCCTCCTCCTGTCAGGTAGAGAATTTCGACTCCCGCATCAATCATATCCTGGATGTTGTCTGCATAAGATGATGCGGAAGCAATGCCAATACCGGCATAGACTGGTTTAATCCCCTTTTTTTTGAGGGCATTGATGGCAGTTTTGGCAAGCCCCTCAGAATAATTGCCAGGAAAGTAAAAAACACCGATCTTCCTGCCGGCGTGGTGTAGAGCGATTCGTTCAACAGCGATTTCGCTCTGGACATTATCCCTGCCAATCATTCGGAAGATTGTCTTGATTCCCATCTCAGTAATTTCAGAATTGGTGGATGCCGGCGTGATTTGCAGGACCTTGTAGCGTGCATAGACAGGTGCAGCTGCAAGTGTCGCCATGGAACACGAATGGCCGATGACCACTGCCGGAGGGTTCATGACTAAATCCTGGGCCACCTTTTCGGCAATAGGAATACTGCATTTGTCATCGTATGTTTTAATATTTAACTTTCTCCCCAGTAATAATCCACCTGGCAGGGTCTGGACGGCTGCAGTTACACCTGCGTTGTATTGGATACCAACTGAGAAACTATCACCGACCATGGGGCCGGCAATAGCAATTGTGACAGCGTCTTCTGCGTTCGCCTGTCGGGGAATTATTGCTAAAATCGCAACTGTAAATACAAGAAGGCACAGAGACGTCCGACAATACGTCCGAAAACGATTCTTTCGACCAGATTCGTTTTTCCACTCTTTCTTTGACACGACCATTTGGTTTCTCCACATGGGTAATAAGGGTGCCTTGAATAATTAGTCTTTCGCCCATATTCTTTGCTGCAGTCAAAAAATTATCCTCCGACAAAGCGAGGAACGAGACGTCGAAATATCAAGCATATACCTCCGGTAATTTTTTTCTTTTGCCTCAAACATGAACGAAATACAAGCTGTTTCAAGATACCCGGAAGTCCCTGTGGTAAATTTTCTCCTGTCCCTCGAATATGAATGAGATACAAGGTTCTGCAAGATACCCTGAAATGATCTTTTTCAGCTTCGAAAAAGCCCTCATACCTTATTCCCCCTTTGACAACGCAGAGGTGTGCGTCGTGAGGTTCGAGCGTCCACACTTCTTTGCTGTCTGTGTGCCGGATATCGCACACGTTTTTAAGGGTGAGTCTAACGGTACCTGATATCAAAAGGTTAAACAAGTCTCCGATCCGGCCAGAGAGGAGAGGGCTGGAGCATCGCAGAGACCACGATACGAAGTGGAGAAAGACCGAAGGGAACGGTTGCGGAAGAGGTCTCCGGTGACGGGCTTTGAAGGAGGTCGCCCTGCTGCGGCAGGGCTGCGAAAATGTGTGGGGCGAATACAGAAATCGAGTGAGGCGAATCTGGCAGGGACCAGCTTGCAGAGAGCGTAGACTACTGAGACAAGGGTATAAATTTTCTCTCCACTTATAAAGAGGCAGGGGACTGGAGCTCCCAGAAAAGCCGTATAGGATGCAGTCATCCTATACGGCTCAAGGGCCTGAGAAGAATCCCTTTTTATTCTCCCCTTTACCGGGTTCGATTAAAAGGTCCCCGAAAGTATTTACTCAAACTCAAATTGATCAATCGTCGCAGAATCTGGTTTAGCGGTTATTAGAAAGAATACAAAAACCGCAATTGCCACACCTGCACTCGCAATATTTGACGGGGTGGCAGGGAGATTGAAACCGATCTCCGCCTGCAGTATGAATGCAACATTCACCGCTGTCATAAAGGTCGCAGGAAGTGAGCATATCCAGTGAAATTTATCTTTTTTTGCAAGATAAAGGGCTGCACACCACAGACCCATCATAGAAAGCATCTGATTTGACCAGCCGAAATAACGCCAGATAATATTGAAGTCCATCTGGGTAATGAGAAATGCTATGGCGAAAAGAGGAAGAGCGATTATCAAACGCTTTGTACTCTTTGATTGATCCATTCTGAAGGTTTCAGCAATGATAAGCCGGGTAGACCGAAAAGCAGTATCTCCACTTGAAATGGGTAAAATGACCACACCAACTATCGCGAGAAAACCGCCAACAGGACCAAGAAGAGTGTTACATGCCTCATTCACCACTGCAGCAGGAGATCCTGATGCAATGACCGCACTCATGGCATCGGGTCCTGTGTAAAATGAAAGCCCGACAGTAGCCCAGATAAGAGCGATAACACCTTCCATGATCATTGCGCCATAAAATACAGCTCGTCCGTTGTTCTCATTTTTTATACAGCGAGCCATAAGTGGTGACTGGGTTGAATGAAATCCGCTGATTGCACCGCATGAAAGGGTAATAAACAAGAGAGGCCAGATCGCCTTGCCACCAGGATGAGTATTGGTTGCAAAATCAAGATTCGGTAAAATCTCATAGCCATGATAAACGAGTCCAGCCATGATACCAACGGTCATGAAAATCAGAAGAGCACCAAAAATGGGATAAAGACGACCAATTATCTGATCAATTGGCAGGATTGTAGCAAGGAAGTAATAGAGGAAGATACAGCCAACCAGAATCTGCACATTGACCCCCGTAAGGTCGCTGAGCAGCTTTGCGGGTCCAAGAATAAAGACGACTCCAACAAGAAGGAGAAGCACTACTGAGAAGATTCGCATGATCTGCCGCGCTGGCATTCCCATGATATCTCCAACAACTTCTGGAATTGATTTTCCGCCACTGCGTATGGAGAGCATTCCGCTGAAGTAATCATGTACCGCACCACCAAAGATACAGCCGATGACTATCCAGAGAAGAGCAGACGGCCCATAGAGAGCGCCCAGAATTGGTCCAAAAATAGGCCCCAGCCCGGCAATATCCAACAGCTGAATAAAGAACACTTTCCAGGTGGGCATGGCAATATAATCAACGCCATCCTCCCGGGTCATGCAGGGGGTTTGTCTCTTTGGCTCAATGCCAAAGATCTTCTCGACCAGGATACCGTAGGTCAGGTATCCGAAGATTAATAAGGCCACACAGGCAAGAAAGAATAACATTTTAACCCTCCACGCTAAATTGATGTGTAATAACACTGTTCGTTGCTGCCATGTTCAGCAGGGAGGATACTCTGCCGGTGCTGCTGCATCAATTGGTTGGCTGTGAGATGTCATTTAATCGTCCTGGAGCGTCAGATGTTTTACCTGAAAAGCACTGGATGAAGCGGAAATATCCAATCTCTTTCAGCTGGCTGTGACATAAGGGGCTCTTGAATAATCGCGCATCTTCTTCGTTACGGTCAAAAATTTATCTGCGGAGGTAATTGATAGATTCCGATATCAAAGTTATGCCTGTGGTGCATCCCCTCCTGTGCCTCGAATATGAACGAAATACAAGATTATTCAAGGTTTCCATAAGAGAGTTCCTGGATGCCCGGTATTCGAAAGGAGATCATGGTTCCGTGTCCTGGACTGCTGGTTATCTCCATGCCAAACTCAGGGCCATAGATCTGTTCCAGGCGCTGATTTGAATTGCGCAGTCCGACACCCTCTGTATGAGATTCCAGATTTTTCCGCAACAGGAGCGTATCGAGCTTTTCTGTGGTAATCCCCTGGCCATCGTCTTGAACAGTAACCTCCAGCACATCAAGATTTCTATAGATTGTCAGACTTATGCTGCCACCTCCTTCCTGGCTTCTTATCCCGTGTTTTATCGCATTTTCTATTAAAGGCTGGATAATCAGGGACGGAATAGGCCAGTCTTCACACCCGGGCTCAACATCAATCTTAATTTGAATCAGATCTCCAAAGCGGGCTTTTTCGATGGCAAGATAGGAACTTATCTGCTCCAGTTCGCTGGAAAGTGGGATATAGCCACGGCTGGAATCGAGATTTTTGCGCATGTACAAAGAAAGATCGAGAATCAGTTCTCGTGCTTTTTCCGGTGCGGTCCTGCAAAAAGAGGCAATTGTGTTCAATGAATTAAATAAGAAATGCGGATTAATCTGTGCCTGAAGATGCTTTATTTCTGCATGGGCCAGTAATTTATTTTTTACCTGAATATCCTCAAGTTCTAATTGAAAGGAAAACAGGTCGGTGAGTCCTTTGGCAATTTCAAACTGGATTCGGTTAAGTTCCATTGTGGCGGAACCATAGAATTTTAACGTGCCCACAATTGTCCCACTTTTTTTAAGGGGGACAATTATAGCCGAGCAAAAGGGGCAATCATGGTTCGTACATCCTATTTGAGAGTGGTTTCGTAAGAAAATCGGTTTACCCGTGGCAATTACTTCACGGGTAGATTGAGTCTTGATGGATTTACCTGCAAGATGATGATCATCACCTGTACCAACATGGGCCAGAACCTGAGTGGTATCTGTAATGGCAACTGCCACTACTGGCAGGCGTTGATGGAGAATATTGGCCGTGGCGAGGGCTGTTGTCATATTCAGGCCGCCCCGAAGATAGCGTACCGTGTGATTGGCAATATCAAAAATGTTCTGGGCCTGGGTGGAATCCTTTTTCTCCCTGAATTCTTGAAGGGACTTGATGACATGGATAAAAAGCCCCGTTCCCAGCGTGTTACCAATAATCATGGGAAGAGCAATTACCTGTACCAGTGACACGGCCTGGTCAAAGGGCCTTGAAAAGAGAAGGACCATGCCCATATGAAACATTTCGCAGATAAAGGCCAACAGCATACCCTTTGACCAGTCCAGACTCCGCTCCTTGTACCGCAGATGCATGCAACCGGCGAAAAGTCCTTCTATAATAGTTGCCAGTGAACAGGCGACGGCGCTAAACCCCCATGGGTCGATGACAAATCGATGCCCGCCTGCGATAAGTCCTGCCCCAAACCCCACCACTGGTCCACCAAAAAGTCCCGCAGTAATAACTGCCATTGCCCGCAGATTGGCAATGGAGTGAAAGATCGCGTTGCCGCTGTAACTGCCGAAAATGCCGAAGAGCCCAAAAAAGAGGATGAGAAACAATCGGTTATAGATAGAATTTTTCTTAAAATTCAATTCTTGCACCGGGGAGAGAGTCAGGAGCACAAAAGCACCGCCAACCAGCAGACCAACATGTTTGAGGAGGACGGTTATAAGAGTGGTAATAGTCATAGTGTTAAATCCCCAGTCGCTTCTTGAAATCCTTGACCCGAGTTCGACTCACTACCAGTTCGGTGCCTTTATTATCTGCCATTATAAGATTGTATTTTCCATTAAACCATGGGCTGAATTCACGGATACAGTCGAGATTGACCAGAACTCCACGGTGAGCTCTGAAAAATGAAGATCCCAGGAGGTGCTCTGCCAGTTTATCCATGGTAGATATGCTGTACAGTGGATATCCCTTCTCGGCTGTATGAACTATGATACGACCCGATTCGCTGGAGCAGTACACTATTTCTTCAGGCGACAGGAGTTGCATCCTGCCATTGTTTTCAACCGATACCTTTACGATTTCCCTTGGTCTTTCCAGCTGTGCAAGGAGTATCTGGAACTTGTCCTGAAGAGTTTCCCTGGTGTTTTCTTTTAAGTATCTGCGAGCTCTTTCCATCGTAACTGCCAGCCGCTTTGCGGAAAGTGGTTTCAGGAGATAGTCAATGGCGCTTTTTTCAAAAGCCTCAACCGCGTAGTTATCGTATGCGGTTACAAAAACAAACAAGGGCCTTTGATCTTTGCTGGACAAGGTCTTAACAAGATCAAAACCTGTCCTTCCCGGCATTTGAATATCAAGAAAGATGAGATCAGGTGACGATT
>Ga0172378_10001649_pt1 | contig 20713 bp, 15 predicted proteins | sample GrowelOW332metaG_FD_119755 | JGI IMG/M metagenome (GOLD analysis project Ga0172378, IMG submission 119755) | Groundwater microbial communities from an aquifer near a municipal landfill in Southern Ontario, Canada - Pumphouse #3_1 metaG | ecosystem: Environmental > Aquatic > Deep subsurface >... | reverse complement strand
GGCCCTTCGCCGCTAGCGTCGTGCAGATCGCCGCGGTGAGCGTCGTCTTGCCGTGGTCCACGTGGCCGATCGTGCCGATGTTGCAGTGCGGCTTCGTTCTTTCAAACTTCTCTTTTGCCATAAATAATCCTCTTCTTCACCAGAAGGTTTATCGCTTCATATCTGCGAATGCTTGCGCATTCTGAATATCTCGGAAAGCATAGGAAGCGCTACTTTCCGAAATTGAGACCCCAATTTTAGCTTTTTTACAAAAAAAAACAAGCTCTTTTTTAAAAAAATTTACAGAAAATATACAAAAGGACGTAAAAAGCCTACATCTTGTAGGGCTCATAGCCTAAAAAGCGCAATGAATATTGCGCAGTACCTTTCGAAATAGAACGCACTGCAGTAGAATAACCAAAAAGATTCCGAAGAGGAAGTTCCGCTTTTAATGAATGAATCACTCCATTCCCGCCAATTTTTCCGATTTTTCCCTTACGGGACAAAATGTCCCCGCTCACTAGGCCCGCATATTCCACCGGACATTCCAAGGATATTTCCATATTGGGTTCATATAAGACGACATCTACAGGCTTTATAAGCATTGCTACAGCATCGGAACAAGCCTTTTTAATCATTGGAACGGGAGCTATTCCCTCGCTGTCAAAGGAATGGATTTCAAACCCGACACCGACAAGCGGCCCTTTCCCTAAAAAGCCTATCTCGGAGCTCTCCAATAAAGCCGAGCGAATTCCCGCTAAAATTTCCCTAGGAGCTCTTTCCAAAAATGCTCCTGACAATTTAATATCCCGGTCGGATTCCGGTAGAGGGTACGCAGAAAGTGTTAAAGAAACAGTAAACGGCCCTGCTTGGAACGAATTCTTCACTGGAGCCATAGAATGAGACAATCGTTCCTGCCAAAGGACATCGGGCTTGCCCGCTCGCACTTCACAGTGAAATTCCCGCTTGATGCGTTCCAAAATGACATCCAGCTGAACTTCGCCTACAGTATGAAGAACCCAAAAGCCTCCCTCCGGATGAGGGGTTATCTCGATAGAAGGATCCATTCGGGAAAGAATTTCCAAGCTCTTTTCCACTTGAGCAAAATCTTCTGGCCGGAGACATTCGATATGCGTTTGAAGCAGCGGATTATACTTTTCTGATTGAAAAAATGGTTCCCTGCAAAGAGGCGTGCCTTTGAGGGAAATCTTCAGTCCCAAACTCAGTGGCTTTTCAGAACGGACAGCATAAATATCACCAGGAAGGATTTCTTCAACAGGAAGAAGCTGCGATGCCTTCATCCGGAAAAAACTAAAACCCTTCGGAAAAGAACCGAACGGAACTTTTGCCCTACTTCTAAAGAGAGCTATTTCCCCGAGATCCGGGAAATGGCGAAGGCGGATAACTTCGCCTAAACAGTTCGCATCAAACTGCGGAGGAGAAGGCAGAAAGAAAGAAAGGCCCGTCATCAAACTGCGGACGCCAAAATTTTCTTTAGCCGACCCCGCATAACAAAGGACCGATTTGTCCGAAGCAGAAAGTTTTTCCAAAGCGGCAATCAAATCTTTTGGGGGAACAGCAATTCCATTCATCGCCGATGATAGAACGCCGTCATCAAATTCAGAAGAAGCGTCTACAGCTTCGGAATAAAGCCTCTGGAGAAGCGACTTCGCAGGATCTTCTACAGGCAAGCGATCCGGCTCTTCCTTTCCATTTCTGTGAACAAGGCGTGCAGAACTGATGACATCCAACTCGGAGGAAATATTTCCAGAGGAATACTCGGGTACAGACAAAAGAAGCGGCTTGATATTTAAAAATTCTTCAATGGCTATGAGAGTATCGTCCAAAGAATAAGAAGGATTATCCAGCTTATTGATAAAGATAAGGGTGCGAATCCTCTTCTCCCGAAGTTTTTTCCAAGCAGCAAGCGTTTGCGTTTCTACGCCATCCGCAGCAGAAACAACAAGAATCGCGCCTTCAACAGCCGAAAGAGCCATATCGACTTCCGCCCCAAAATCCACATGCCCAGGAGTATCAATAAAGTTAAACCAGATCCCCCGCCATTCAAAATGGGCAACGCCAGCTTCAATGGTAATGCCTCGCTCTTTTTCTTCCGGCAGATAATCCATCGTAGCAAGGCCATCTTCCACATTGCCGGGAGAGCGCACTTCACCGGCAGTAAAGAGGATGCGCTCGGAAAGGGTTGTTTTTCCTGCATCCACGTGTGCTAAAATGGCAATGTTCCGAATTGGCTTATCCATACCCTTAAAATAGAAAAAGACCCCGGACAAACCGGGGCCTTTGATAAATGAAACAAATTAATGACGCTTGCGGATCCACTCCGTCTTGTGAACCTCCGGAATATCATCCAAAAGTTTCAAGGTGTGCGGTTCCTTTGTATCATCAAGCACTTCTGCAGGAGTACCCATGTTCACGATCTTGCCTTCATGCATAATGAAAATCCGATTGCTCACATAGTTAGCAAGACCTATATCGTGGGTGACAAAGATGATCGTCATCTGCAGCTCTTCCTTGAGCTTCATCAAATAATCAAGAATGTTTGCACGGACACAAGCATCCACCATTGAGGTCGGTTCGTCCGCGACAAGCACCTTCGGGCGAAGAGCAAAGATACGGGCAAGAAGCATACGCTGCATCTGGCCGCCAGAAAGTTCGAACGGATACTTACCCTCAATGTCCGAAGGTTTGACGTTCACGGCAAGGAGGCCTGCATCCACACGTTTCTGCACATCTTCCTTAGAAGGCTTGTCCTTCAAAATATTCAAGGAATCTTCTAATTGAGAACGAATGGTGAAAAACTGATTGAAACAGCTGAACGGATCCTGAAACACGGACTGCACTTCATTCCAATGATCTTTCAGATTGGAAATTTTATGACCGCGATAAAGAAATTCACCTGCGTTCGGAGTATAGAGACCAAGCATAATCTTGGCAAGGACGCTCTTGCCGCAACCCGAACCGCCTACAATAGAAACAATTTCACCATCATGGATGTCGAAAGAAACGTTGTCTACAGCGACTTTTGTCCGTTTGCCCGCCCCGAAAGTTTTAACAATGCTCTTTGCGGAAAAAACGATATCACTATTTGGCATAGTCGCACCTCACGAGACGATCGCCCACCATACGGATGAGCTGAGTATTCTTTTTGCAATCCGGACAAGCAACTTTACAACGTTCTGCAAAGCGGCAACCGACAATAGTTTGTTTCAGGCTAGGAGGAGCTCCTTCAATAGCCTCAGGCTTGCGAGTACGCTGGCTCTGTTCCGTACTGAGCATTGCATTCATCAAAGCTTTGGTATACGGATGGCGAGGATCCTTGACAACTTGTTCGGCCGAACCCATTTCAACAAATTCGCCCGCATACATAATGGCAATGTTATCCGCAACATGGTACAGAAGCGGAAGTTCATGCGTAATGAATATCATTGTTGAGAAAATGCCTTTATCCAGCAAATCAAAAATCATACGGATGACTTCTTTCTGCGTCGATACGTCCAAAGCGGAAGTCGGCTCGTCCGCAATCACCATCTGAGGATTGAGGAGAGTAGAAATTCCGATAACAGAACGCTGGCGTTCACCAGCAGTGAGCTGGTTTGGGAAAGAATTCAAAACGCGCTTGGTATCCATTCCAAACAAGTCGAAACGCTCGCAAAGGCGTTCGTAAATTTCCTTCGGAGAAACGGAAGAACCGCTTTTCTGATGAGCGGCAATCACATCGGCAGCAATGTCCTTTACCTTTCTAACCGGATTGAGGGCGTTGAAAGCTCCTTGTGGAATCATAGAAATCTTCTGAGCAAGGACATTCGCACGGATGTCTTCAACGGTGCGGTTCATCAAAGATTCACCATTCACGCGGACATCGCCGCTTGTCGGATAAAGCGGAGGAATGCACATACCCATAAGTCCGCTCACAAGCGTAGACTTACCGCAACCGGATTCGCCTGCAATGCCAAGGATCTCACCCTGTTTCATTGAGAAAGAAACATCCGTAACGGCATTGATTTTCTCACCGAAACGAGTGAGATAATGCAAGCTCAAATGATCTACTTCAAAAATTTTTGCTGACATAATTAAGACCCCTTACTTGCGGAGGCGCGGGTTGAAGACGCCTTCCATAGAAGTGTTGATCAAATAAAGAGCGAACACCGTCAGCGTAATAACGATAGTCGCAGGAAGGAACGCCATCCAAATGCCATCGGAAAGAGCTCCGTTATCCTTCGCCTGATTCAATATAATGCCGAGCGATGTAGAATCCAGAGGGCCAAGGCCGATCATGGAAATGGAAGCTTCCGAAAGAATTCCCGAAGAAACCTGCATGATGAAAACCATAAAGACGTATGACATCAAATACGGAAGAACGTGCTTGAAAACGATCGTCAAGGAACTTGCACCATTGAGACGGGCAAGGGCTATATGATCGCGGCTTCTCAAAGCGGAAGCCTGAGCACGCACAGCACGTGCAGACCAACTCCAAGTCGTAAGACCAATAATCGCTCCGATCAACGTAAGGGATCGCCCATCTTTAACAGCCGAACTGATGAGGACGAGAATTACAAACGAAGGAATCACAATGAAAAGGTTCGTGCCCATGTTGAGAATTTCATCCAGCCATCCACCTTTAAAGCCTCCGAAAAGGCCGATGAACACGCCGAGAACAGTCGCAATAACACCAGCAACAAAACCCACATACAGAGAAGAGCGGAGACCACTGATGAGAAGCGACATATAATCGCGTCCCAAGTGATCCGTTCCAAACAGATGTTCCGCACTAGACGGAGCATAAGGACCAGCAACAATATCGCGATAGTTTGTATCCACATGATACAACACAGGACCAAGGAACGCAATCAAAAGCGTAATGAGGAAAATAGTCACACCGATAACAAACATCGGGGACTTCATCAAATTTTTAAGAAGTTTCAACATAATTATTTACCTCCCATCTGGAGACCGGCCTTGACACGCGGATCAAAGACGGCAATCAAGACATCAACCGCGAAATTTGCAATAAGAACGCACGTCGAAATCATAAGCGTGCAACCTTGGATAGTTGCATAATCGTTCTGCTGAATAGCAGTGAGCATTGCCATTCCGAGGCCCGGATAAGAAAAAATCATTTCCGTAATAAGAGCTCCACCGACCATAGAGCCCAAAGATTGAGCAAGACCTGTGAGCTGAGGAAGCATTGCATTGCGGAACACATAACCGATAATTTTGCCTTCGCGAAGACCGAGCCACTTAGCATACTTCATATAATCCGTTCCGAGTTCGTAAATACTCATAGAACGCATACCCGTCGCTTGACCTGCCAAAAGAATCGGGAAACAGGAAAAGAACGGAAGCACATAATAATAACCGACGGACTTAATAAATGCAAAATTAAAACCGGGAATCAAATCCGGTCCATAGGCTCCCATAGCAGGGAACCAGCCAAGTGTAATGGAAAAAAGGGCCACGAGAAGCATACCGAAAACAAAGTAAGGAACTCCGTTGAGGAACATCGCTAACGGGAAGAACACCTTATCAAAGATGCCCCGCTTATATGCGGCAAAAGCTCCAAGCAAGTTACCCACGATCCAGCCGAGGAGAATCGTCGGGGCTTGGATGGCGAGAGTCCAAGGAATACTTTCCTTGATGATATCAATCACCGGCTTCGGGTATTGGCTATAGGAAAGGCCGAGATCTCCCTTAAACACATTCTTGATGTAGGAAACAAATTGAGAAAATCCCGAAGCGAGTTTCGGTTCTTTTTTCACTACCGGAGCACCAGCCGAATCAAGGACAGGTTTACCGTTGTTATCCAGTTCAGGAATTTGTTCGTAAATAACGGAACCATCTTCGTTGAGTTCGGCCATACCGAATGACACGAGCAGGGATTCTTTCTTTTTCTGGGCTTCTTCTGGAGAAAGTCCTTGAGCGGCCTTGCCCATGATGATGTCGACAGGGTTATTCTCGCCCAAACGAGGCAACGTGAAGTTGATTGCTACGGCTACGATAAAGGTGAGGATGTACCAGAAACCTTTTTGAAGGACATAGCGAAGCATTGGAAACTGTTTTAGCATTTTTCGTCCTTATTTTTTAAGCTGAAGCTGCCAAAGAATTTGTGTACCCGAAGCCACCCAAGGAAGCTGAGGCGGAGCATACGGATTCTTTTCCGTAGGCCAGTTCGTCCAGACGCGGTCGCTGAACTCATAGAATTGTTCTGGCAAATAAGTGAGAGGAATCGCCGGCTGATCTTCCATAAAAATTTTGTTCAATTGACGATAAGCAGAAGCGATAGAATCCTGATCGGTCATCAAAGGAATCAAAGCCATCAAGCTGTCCACCGCCGGACGATATTCCGGAGTGCCCGGTTGATTGTAACGCCCAATATTGGTACCTGCCCAACTGCCAAGGGGCTGCCAATCGCGGGAAGACATAACCGCTTCAAACCGGCTCCACGGAAGAGACGGAGAAACGTCTGCAACCGGCTTATCCATAATCAAATCAAAGTCGCCAGTTCCCTTCTTAGGCCAGTACTGACCTCCATCCACAAAGCCTTCACGGACATCAATGCCTGCCTTGCGCATACCTTCTACAGCAATCGTCACAATAGCTTCCCAGTCAGTCCAACCGGCAGGGGAAGTGATGAACAACGTCGGAAGTTTCCGACCGTTCTTTTCCATGTGGTCGAGTTCTCCGTCCGCCTTGAACACGGAGGTATAACCCGCCGACTTCAGCATATTCTGGACTTCTGCAATTTTAGCAGAATCGCGGAGCGAAAAATCTATACCATACTTCGCGCAATCTTCATCATTGATATACTTGCCTTCAAGAACCGTTGGCATAATAAGTCCAGCCTTGATCGGCGACGTATAATTGGAAACGGCAAACTTCTGGATAGCGACATAATCAATGGAAGTGGCCATCGCACGGCGGAATACCTTATCATTGAGCGGTTCGCGCATCGTATTAAAAATCATCATCGGCATAGCGCCAGGTACAAAGTAAGGGGGTTCATCATACCAAGTATGGACACCGGCAGTACTCTTGTGCTCAATTCTCGGAATGAAGCTCATAGAACCATCAAGAGAGCCTTCGCGCATAGCAATCGTGCTGTGCTCGTTGGACTTGTAAATCGGGTGAACGATATACTTTGGGGCCGGAAGCTTCCCGCCATGGAGAGCCGCATTGCCCCAATAATCATCACGACGCTGAAGGATAATCTTTGTCGTAGAGAATCCGGCAAGATTGTATGGTCCAGAAATAACAGCGGCTGAACCCATCATATCCTTTTTTACGTCATCAAGAGGACTGGCCTTGCACGCCTCAGAAGTTTTATCCTTATTGCATACAGCGGTCAAAGAATCCTTTGCATTCTGCAAGCGGGTTTCAAAAATATGAGCAGGAACAATACGGATGGCTTGCAAGACATCGCGCACACTAAGCGGGTTATTGCGTTTCTCCTTTGCGACCATAAATGCAAGGCGTTCCGTCTTAACGCTATCGACAAGCACGGTATCTACGTGAATTGCAGAAATCTGGTCTAGGGCAAAGCTTGTAACAGCACCAGAAAAATGGGCCCCCAGTTCATAAATGAACTTAATATCAGTTGAAGTAACCGGTTTTCCGTCGCTCCACTTCGCTTGAGGGTTCAAGTCAACAACTACAGAATCGTTGTTGGATAAAGAATCTTGAAGAGTTCCGAGAAGAGGTTCAAATTTTCCATTCAAGGTGTTGTACGTAATCAGCGGTTCATACATCAAATTGAAACGCCCGCCAACCGGCCAAGCAGCCTGCCAACTTTCAGCAAGGGGGTTAAACGTTGCAGGAGTACCCCATTGTTGTCCCGATAAGTAGAGAGTTTCCTCTCTAGGGAGAGATCCTTCGGATGAGGATTCACCGCATCCGGCCAATAAGCTAAAACACGCCGACAAGGCAACAGAGCCTCGGGCGATCGTTTTCAAACCATTCATTTTATCCTCTTGTTTATAATCTGCACAAGATGCTCACATTAAAACTTTGCAAACATAATTTACATTGTTTTATTACAGTTTAGAATAGTAAAAAAAAATTCTCATAAAAAAAGAGGCTCCGATTTAAAACGGAGCCTCTTTTCAGCAATCGTTCACAATTGTTCAATTACTTACGCGGATCGCCGGCATAGACAGCAGCTTTACCAAGTTCTTCTTCAATCCGGAGAAGACGATTGTACTTGCAAACGCGGTCTGTACGGGAGAGAGAACCCGTTTTGATCTGGCCTGCGGCAGTACCCACAGCAAGATCAGCAATAAATGTGTCTTCCGTTTCACCAGAGCGGTGGGAAACGATCGGAGCATAACCTTCAACCTGAGCGCGCTTGATAGCGGCAAGAGTTTCAGAAACAGAACCGACCTGGTTCACCTTGATAAGGATGGCATTGCCGATGCCAGCCTTGATGCCTTCGTCAAAAATCGTCGGGTTAGTCACGAAGAGATCGTCACCAACGAGGTTGATCTTCTTGCCAAGCTTTTCAGTAAGAACCTTCCAACCAGCCCAATCGTGTTCATCGAGACCGTCTTCGATGGAGAAGATTGAGAACTTGTCAATGAGCTTCTCGTAATAAGCAACCATCTGCTGGCTCTTGAGGGTCTTGCCAGTGGACTTCTTGAAAGTATAGGTTTCGCCCTTGTCCCACTTGTCCTTGATTTTCTTATCGCAAAATTCGGAAGAAGCAACGTCGAGAGCAATCTTGATGTCCTTGCCGAACTTGTAACCAGCCTTTTCTGTAGCATCCTTAAGAGCAGTAAGAGCCTTTTCAAGAGTCATCACACCCTTGATTTCAAAACCGAACTTGGCCTTCGGAGCCTTCTTGAGAGAAACGCCCGGAGCAAAACCGCCTTCGTCGCCGACCGTGGTATCATAACCTTCAGCCTTGAGAACGGACTTGAGGGAATGGAAAATTTCCGTCACCATCTGAAGGCCCTTGGAGAACGTCTTTGCGCCAACAGGAGCAATCATGAATTCTTGGAAATCAATCGGAGCAGAAGAGTGAGCGCCGCCATTGATCACGTTGCACATCGGGCACGGAAGCGTGAGCTTCTTCGTTCCATGAAGCTTTGCAATGTATTGATAGAGAGGAATGCCTGCATCATTAGCAGCAGCAACACAAACAGCCATCGAAACGCCGAGAATTGCATTTGCACCCAGCTTGTTCTTGAGCATGCGGTTGCCATCGAGTTCGATCATGGCATCATCAATTTCGGTCTGCTTGGAAGCATCCATCCCAATAATCTTCTTAGCAATCTTTTCGTTGACATTCTTGACAGCCTTCAAAGTGCCCTTGCCGCAGTAGGTCTTCTTGTCACCGTCGCGGAGCTCGCAAGCTTCGCGTTCGCCGGTAGAAGCGCCACTCGGAACAGCAGCGTGTCCTTTAGCACCAGAAGTGAGAACGACATCAACTTCGAGAGACGGATTTCCACGGGAATCCAAAATCTGACGAGCGACAACGGATTTGATTTTTGCAGCCATATTTTGCCTTTTTTTAGAGTGAGTTTTTTTGATGTAAAAAATATAGAAAAACTGTTGATTGGCGTGGGATTAAATGTTTTCAAAAAGGAGAAAAACAGGCTGAAGCGGATTCAATGCTGTTTACTTTTTACACAAGGCAAAAAAATACCCTTTCAAAGCCATTCATTCTAGATTCCATCACGACTACAATGAAAATAGTTCTTGAAATCGGAAAATCTAATTTATATAAAATTCCGGAGACGGAACATTTTCGCCATTACTCAGCATCCCGATTGGGGATCTATACCATCAAAGTCTATGCACCAACCGGAGTGCGTATGTTCAACCGAACTCTAAAAACGGGCGCAGGAGAAAACGAGTTCCCGGTAGGGTTAATGCCTTTTTAAAGATTAACGTTCATCTCCGTATTTCCCCATCGCGCTTTCGAACGGGCGCATAAAAGCTCTGCTCGATGCCCGCAACCCTGTTGCAGAAAACCAAGGAAGTCTTCCGGACATCAACGTAGAGCACCTCAATTCAAGCATCTTCTTGATGATTGGCGTACAACCAAAATTTGATATATAACTGACAATTCATCCAGTCAGAATATAAACCGGAAAATATTTGCTCCGTTTTTATATGAACTTTTGAAAACGGTACATACAGAATGGTCTATGGATAGAATCAACGATTCGAAATCAAATGGTATGCGGAAAAAGAATGTTTGAGAATCGATGGCAGGATCGAAGGGACGATCTGCGGCACGAAGTTTTGTTGGGGCACCATCCCGGCAGAGTAAATTCATTACCGGATCAAATTTGCGTTCGGCATCGTATAGAAATTTTCGATAGAAATAAACGCGACTTGACGCCTATTTTTCGAAAATTCTGCATTTCTTGCTCCATCGCCGTTTTACGACCGATAATTGCCGATATATATTCAAGATTATGAGGTTACGGAATATCCTTTTCGTTTTTGGAGTATTTTCCCTGTTCGCAGGTTCCTTTGCCGCGTCTTTCCAGCCGATCGAGGGGACGTTCATCCAATCGTGGCTCTATGCCCCGTGGGCCGATTCCACATGGGAAAAGGAGGCGAAATATCTGAAAAGTTTGGGCGTGACGAAGATTATCGATGGCGATGTCGCCTATCTGAATACGGACGATACGACGCAATGGATAGCGCTGTACGATACTGAACTTCCCGACATGAAGTCCATCTCCTCCGACAAGGACATCATCATGGAAAAAGGGGAAAAATACGGGTTCAAGGTGTATCTGGGGATGGGTGTCGATAACCGCTGGTGGAGTTGGGATTTGATTGACGATGACGACTTCGCGCATTTCAAGGCGGCAATGATCCATTCGGGAAAGGTCGCCCGCGAAATCTACGACATTTACCACACGCGCTATCCAGAAACTTTCGGCGGCTTCTACAGCGTTTACGAGGTCTGGAACCACAACCAGTTCAACGAGGGCGACAGCCTCCGCGACCTTTACGCGGAACGCCTCGCTGCGGGATTCAATATCGTCATTGATTCCCTGAACGCGATCGACCCGACCCAGCCATTGCTTTTCAGTCAGTTCGCAACGGACGACCCGACATCCAAGGACCTCGTGCTGGACGGCGTGGCGCAGGGATTCGGCACGCTCCGGAATACCGAACTTTTCTGGACCAAGTTCCTGGAACTTGCGCATTTCCGTAGCCAGGACAAGATGCTGCCGATGGATGCCGTGGGCGGCGGCGGGCAGAAAATCGATACGGTGGAACCCTGGACGGAAGCTTACGGAAACGCGGTGGCGAATAGCCAAAGCAAAATTGGTTATTACGCGAACATCGAAAGTTTCGCGCAGCCCCCGTTCCCCTTCCTGTACGATAATGACTATACGCCGCTTTACGGGATATCTTACAACAGTGCGGCTCCTGTCGGCCGGTTCGCTCGGCAGATCGCCACGGCGGAGCGGCACGTAAAGGGCATTTTCACTTTCGCCTTTTCGCATTACCATTCGCCGAACAACAACCTGCCCGGCTTCTACGAGGTCCTGCTGGATTACCTGACCAACCAATCGACCGATACGGTGGCGCCCAAGCTCCCCGATACGCTTACGGTCGTGAAGACATTTGCGAAAAATACGGCGCTTTCGACGGACGGGAACGAAGTCGATGACCGCGTTTTCAAGTTTTTCTGGAGCGGCGAAGCGGATGATCACGGCGTGTGGAAAGTGAATCTGTACAAAGGCGATTCCGTCTATGCGTATGCGGTCAATACCCGGAAAGATATGAATGTACCCATTGCCGAGCCGGACTCGATGCTGTTCGCCTTCTATACGGGACGTGCCGCGGAATACGCCTATAACCCGCGCTATACAGGGCCGGAAGAATACCACTTTTCCATCGTGGACGTGTGGGGCAACGAAACGTTTTCGAAATCGTTTGCCTTGGATTCCGTAGCGGATACAGTAAAAATTTCCCTAGAAATGGAACGTGAGAGTCTATATGCAATACCGGATGCGGACACGCTCAGGCATTACTGCACGCTGGACAGTTCGAAATCGCTCGGTTCGGCGGGTATTCTCGCTCGAGGTGTTCCGCGGTCCAATAGGGTTTTTGTCAAGCGTTCTCCCGCTGGATGGAATTTGCATTATACGGCTACAAGTGCCGGAATCTACGAGGTCAAGGTCTATTCCCCGACCGGCGCGCAGATATTCGGTAAAAAGCTCAAAATGAATCCTGGAGCGAACGAAGTCCCTCTCCCGGCGAACGCACTCGGCTACGAACGGTTCTACATCCGGGTGGAAATCCTATAGACCGCTCAGGTCGATTTTGTAGAAGTCCAGAACCTGAATTTTCCCATCCCGCTTTCGAGCGGGCTCATAAACCCTCTGCTTGATGCCCGCAACCCTGTTGCAGGAAACCTGGAAGGAAGACTTCCGGACATTGACGTAGAGCACCTCAATAAAAATCAAAAGAAGATAAATCCGGTGGAATCAAATTGTCGCGACGCTGTCGAGATGATTTGTTTTGCCTATCTAATAAAATAGGAGGAAAATCACTGTGAAAACGGAAGATGTCAAGAACTTATTCAATCAATTCGAAGCGATTGCGAACGAGTGAAGATGTGAAAAAAGTGGAGCGACGGTTGAAAACGGAAGAAACAAAAGTATTGAGCAATCCCACACAAACACAAGGAGATAGAAAATGAGTACACATTGCGTTATCGCCAGGCGTCTGGCTAAAAACGTCATTCAATACGGTTGTATAATCTACGGCGGCGATCTAGACGCCGTTGGTACCCGACTAATCAGTTGGTACAATACGCCGGAAAAGGTAAAGTATCTTTTTTCTTTAGGGCAACTCGTAAATTTGGGAGCGCCCGGGAGCGAAGAAACGGGAGGTGTCATGGCGACGAGAAAAATGGACCCGCCACAACACCATAACATTTGTGAATCGGAACGCAAGATGAATCCAGATATTGATTTCATCGATTATTATTACATCTATGAGAGTGACGACAAGTGGTATTACGAAAACCCGGATAGTTCTTGCAAAGTGCCCTTGGAATATTCGATAAATCGTCTAAAGCACCTTCGCCAGCATCCCGAAGATCTACCGGGAAAATTTCAAAGGGACCGTTCCGATTTGCCGTTCCGGCAGGAAAACGATCGACTCCTCTTGAAGCATGTCTTTTATGAAGTACCGAAGACCGATCCGGAATTCAAAGCGTTACTGGAATCCAGAAATATAGATGTCGACAATGTTTATGGCAGATTGTGTGAAATGAATTTTCCTATCGGCGAAATGGACGATCGTTTGAACAAGATCTTTAGGTATTTCTGTTCCCGTTTTGTCTTCAAGACGGATCCTAACGAACAAGAAATCGTGAAGATTATTCACCGGAAAGCGTCGGAACCGCATTTAGAATCAATCGAGTGGGAATAAAAGACAAAGTTTGTCAAAGGTCCGTTTCTACATTTTAAACAATAGGAAGCGGACTCTTTCCTTTTCGAAAAATCGGCGGTATGAATGTTTTATGGTTGCTGATTGCGAGGACGAGATGATCCGCTTTGAAATGGAGAGCTGTGTCAAACGGGTCAAAAGGAAATGGTTATGGCAGTTTCGTCGAATAGAAAATCTATATTAAATCCCGTAAATTACGGGCGGTAACGAATAATGCAAGCGATCGACTTCTTTTGCGGTGGTGGTGGTATGACCTATGGTCTTCGCCAGGCTGGAATCGATGTTGTTGCCGGAGTGGATTTTGATGCCGATGCCAAGGAAACTTACGAAACGAACAACCCGGGATCGCTGTTCGTTTTGGCCGATGTGAATCGTTTGAATCGAGATTTCTTTGAAAAGGAAATGGGGGTTCAGAAAAACGACGACGATCTTATTTTGGTCGGCTGTAGCCCTTGCCAATACTACAGTTTGATTCGCTCGTCCAAGGATAAATCGGAAAAGTCTAGAGGGTTGCTCCTCAAGTTCTGGAAGTTCATAGATTACTATAATCCAGGCTATGTCCTTGTCGAAAATGTCCCCGGAATTTTGGATAATAAAAGATCGGTTTTGCCGGAGTTTTTACGGCGGTTGCAGAAAAAAGGATATTCGCATATTATTCACGAAGTGGTTAATATGAAGGATTACGGCGTTCCGCAGAATCGTCGACGTTTTTCTTTGATTGCGACTCGCTTGGATAAGGAACTTTCTTTTCCGCAACCGGAATCGCAACCGATATCGATTCGTCAAGTGTTGGGTGCAGAAAATGGTTTCCCGAGAATTAGTGCTGGGCATACGGATGATACCGGGATGTTCCATTCGACGATGCGCCTATGTGAAATTAATTTGAAACGCTTAAAAAAGACGCATCGGAACGGTGGTAATCGTTTGTGTTGGAAAAATGATCCAGAACTTCAGTTGCCTTGCTACAAAGGCAAGGATAAATCGTTCTTGGATGTTTATGACCGGATGTTTTGGGACAAACCATCGCCGACTATTACAACCAAATTTTATAGTATATCGAACGGTCGCTTTGCGCACCCGCAAGAAAATAGAGGCCTCTCCATACGGGAAGGAGCGACTTTGCAGTCTTTTCCGAAAGACTACAAATTTTGTACATCAAGCATTGTCGTTGCAGCAAAACTGATCGGGAACGCTGTCCCGCCCCGGTTTGCCGAAAAAATTGGAAAATTTTTAGTGAGATAATTATGAGAGAAAACGAATTTCGATCTTGGTTGAATAGACTCGGTACAATGCGAGTACGCCCGGTAGAGGACTCCGTTAGCCGGTGCAAAAGAGTTGAACGAGATATGAAATTGGACTTAGATGAAGAATATCGCAGTGATAAGGGAAAAAATCTGATAAAACAATTAGAATATTCTGCTGAAGATGAAGAAAATAATCGACCTGCTCCGACGGGTATTATGATAAAGGGATCCAAGAAAAAAGGCCTAGAGTCTCTTCGATCTGCGATAAATAATTATATGCGTTTTTGCCAAAATGAGTAAAATGAAAAACGGAAAATATACATTCATAGATTTATTTGCTGGTATAGGTGGTATGCGAATTGCCTTTGAATCCGCAGGGGGAAAATGCGTTTATACAAATGAATGGAATAAATATAGTCAGAAAACATATTTTGATAATTTTGGGGATATGCCTGCAGGAGATATAACTAAAGTAGATGCGAAAACCATTCCAGATCATGATATTCTAGTCGCAGGATTTCCTTGCCAACCATTTTCAATTGCCGGAGTTTCTAAAAAAAATAGTTTAGGAAGATTGACTGGTTTTGAAGACAAAACACAAGGAACGTTATTTTTTGATGTTTGTAGAATAATAAAAGAAAAACATCCTAAAGCATTTATGCTTGAAAATGTAAAGAATCTTTGTAGTCATGACCATGGAAATACTTTTAAAGTAATTCAAGAATCTCTAAACGAACTAGATTATGATATTTTCTATCAGGTTCTTGACGGGCAAAATTTTGTTCCTCAGCATAGGGAGCGAATTCTTATAGTTGGTTTTAATAGGAAATATTTTAAAAATAAAGTCGATTTCAAATTTACTATAACTCCTAAAAAGCCAAAGCCCGTAATGAGAGATATTCTTGAAAAAAAACTAGATCCTAAGTACACTCTTTCTGATAAATTGTGGACATATCTTCAAGCATATGCAGCAAAACATAAAGCTGCAGGAAATGGATTTGGTTACGGAATAGCGCTATTGGATGGAATTTCAAGAACTTTAAGTGCAAGATATTATAAAGATGGCTCCGAAATTTTAATAGCGCAAAAAGATAAGAATCCGAGGAGATTAACGCCTAGAGAATGTGCAAGATTGCAAGGCTTTCCTGATTCTTTTAAGATAACAGTATCTGATTGTCAAGCATATAAGCAATTTGGAAATTCTGTTGTTGTTCCTTTAATGGCAAATGTTGCTAAATTAATTGTTGAAAAACTAAATTAAAATAATTTCGAGGGAAAAATGCAATCATATGTGTCTGATGCTATTAAGGTAACAACATTTGGAATAAAGACGTTTTGTAAATTTTTGTCTGCAAATGATACAATACCAGAACAGAGTCATCAATCTGGAATATATATTCCAAAAAATTCAAGTTCAATTCTTTTTCATGAACCTGGTGAAAAAGGAAAAAATAAGAATCGTCTTGTCTCTATAAAATGGTTTTGTGATGATGAATTCTTCTCAGAATCTCGATTTATTTATTATGGCGCGGGAACAAGGAATGAATATCGAATTACCCGAACTCCGATTTTTCATTCAGAATATACGGGGGCTCTTTTTGTTCTTGTTCAATCTTCTTTTGATGAATATCAAGCCTTTATTTTTAATACTGATGATGAAATAAATCAGTATTTAGATGCATTCGGTTTGTCTCCTTCTGATACGAATTGCTTAATTAATCAGCAATTAAAACCTATCGAAAATGAAAGCGCATTAATTCAAAAATTTATAGCTGAATTAGATCAAAAGGGCATTGAGTTCCCTAAATCTGAGCGAATGTCTGCTGCAGCCCGTTTGATATGTGATAATATATATAATCATAAAGAATATATAATTCAAAATCCAGATCAAAAAATCATAGATTGGAGTAATGTTGAATTTGATGTTTTTAAAGCTATAGAATATTCTCGATATGGTGCTTTTGTAAAAAATGGGTTCTCTTCAGTAGATGCTTTTATTAATGTTGCAAATCAGGTTTTAAATCGTCGAAAAAGTCGTGCTGGGAAAAGTTTGGAACATCATCTTTCGGCCATTTTTGATGGAAATAACATTCATTATGATTCTCAAGTTGTTACAGAAGGAAATAAAAAACCAGATTTTATTTTTCCCTCAAAAGAAGCATATCATGATATTACATTTCCTTCAAATAAATTAATTTCCCTTGCTGCAAAAACGACTTGTAAAGATCGTTGGCGTCAAATAATAAACGAAGCAGATCGCTTGAAAAACGATTGTAAATATTTATGTACGTTGCAACAAGGAATATCGGCAAAACAGATGGATGAAATGCAGGCTGAAAAAGTTATTTTAGTTGTTCCGAAACCATATATAATGGCCTATCCAAAGGAAAAACGGGATCGTATTTGGACAATCGGAAAGTTTATTAGTTTTGTTAAGAATATGGAATAATTTATACAGATTTTAAAATCTGTTGAATCCTTGCTTTAATATTTTCAAAGCAACTAGATAAACGTCTTTTTGCAACTTCTGTTAATCGTGATGTATGTGCCACAGCATCTCGAAGAGGAGTGTATTCTATACAATCTCGTCTTAATGTACTTTTCACTTGTTTATCACATTCATCATCGGCTAATAGTGTTAGGTCATCCATCCCACAGTAAAACAAGTCAGATTTGTTTTCTTGAATTTGAATACTGAGATTTGCTTTCTGTTTCTTTTTTTCAAACCCATCTTTCCATTGCGAGATTTTATTTTTTATAGGTTCTGGAATCGGCTTTTTTTGATCTACAATTAATTTCCGTAATAAATTTTCAGCAACAAAGCATTCTCCATAGGATTCATAATTAAATACCGCATCGCTTTTTAGGTCATTTATCCAAGAATTAATTTTCTTTTTTTGAGAATCGTTTGCGTTTTTATCAAAATTAACATAATCATCAGTAACGGCGTTATATAATTCTTCTGCTTTGCGTTGCTTTTTAGGAATATTAGAATTTTCTGGATCACCATCTTCTTTTATTTCTCTACGCCATTCATCCCAGTTTTCAATGATTTTTGGTAAAATGTCATTTTTTAAAATTTGTAACAATTCTTTAAATTTTAAATCTTCTGGAACGATCCCTTCTCGGCTGCTTGTAAACCGATCTATTTTATCGTCTAAACAATCAAAATGAATTTGCCCATAAAGATAGTTTTCAACAATCCGAGATGTTGGAATGTGTCTTAAAATATCTTTTTCTCGCATTCTTCCATTAACGTATAAATCAACAGTAATCTTTTCATCTGCTGAACGAATTTTTAGCTCTGAAGGCTTTTCTACAGATGCTATAAAACCAGAAAGGTCCAATTTATCTGTATTAAGCGGTGCAGATTTTCTTAATTTTTCTGAGTCTTTAATTTTTTTTTCAAATAGATCGGGACTCCTTCTTTTGTTTATTGTCCATAAAAATTGAGTTTTTTGTATAAATGGGTCAAGATCGTTCAACAAAATTTCTATATCATTTATAAAAATTTTAAACGAAGGATCGAATAATGAGAATCTAAAATAAAGAGCAACTAATTGTTGAATATATTCTATTCGATTTTTAATTCCATCCTTTATGTTTTCAAAAATAATGACAGTTCCTGAAGTAATAGAAGACCATTTTATTTTGACATCTTCGCTTAAATTATCAAGGTCATAATCATTTGAGGATACGTCATTTGTAATGGCTTTGTCAAGACCGGAATTATCAATAATGCCTCCGGTAATTTCAGATGATGATGTTCTTGTGATAATAGTGAGTTTTTGGGCACAGGAAAGAAGGGCTAATTTTCCAATTCCTTTTCTTCCAATATAAGGCCTTCCTCCTTGGGATTTATTGTTATCATTGATTCTTTTTGAATAACCGATTTTTAAAAAATGATTTTGAAAATCATCGCTAGTCATGCCAAGTCCATCATCTTGGATTATTAGCTGTGATTTATCCTTGTCAATATAAATATGGACGTTTTTTGCATCAGCATCCCAAGAATTGGAAATAGCCTCTCCAAGAACTGTTATTAGGCTTCGATACAAATTTTTTCCTAAATGATTTAGAATACTCAAGGAAATATTAAACTTGTATGCGTTATTCATCTATTACCCCATTAGAAAATAAATGCCTTCTTATACTTTCCCCAATAATAGCCCCTAGTTGGGGAGGAACAGCATTTCCGATATATCTAGAAGCTACGATGGTAGATATGCTTTTTTCATCTAAAAAAAATCTATAGTTTTTAGGAAAGGTTTGAATCAATGCAGCTTCTCTGATTGATATCGCCCGATCTTGTTCTGGATGTCCAAATCGCCCATTTCCAAGACCAGTACATTGCGTCGTCATTGTTGGGGCTGGTTTATCCCAACTCATTCTGCCATAAACACTTCCAAAACTTTTTCCACTGTTTTTGTTATGGCATTTAAGTCTTAGTTGCTTTGGCCAATCTTTCCAGCTTCCACCATTTTTGGGTGTAGCTTTAATTCGTAGTAAGTTTAGTTCTGATAAAGATCTTGATCTATGTAAGGGGTCTGCGCCATCGCATTCCCCAGCTGCAATTGGAGGTAAAGTCCCGATTGTATTTTTTACCGTAATGTAATTATCAGGGGTATTGATTGGTGGTATTAATTCTATTTTTCCAAATTTTGACGCTAATAAAACAAGACGTTTTCTGGTTTGTGGAATTCCATAATCAGGACAATAAACTACTTGAAAAAAAACTTCATAACCGCAATTTTCAAGCGTTTTTACAAAATTTTGGAAAACATGCTTTTCTTTAAAATTCAATATTTGAGGAACATTTTCCATTGTTATGATTTCAGGCAGAACACTTTTGGCAAGTCGTCCAAATTGATCTAACAAACTGTATTTATTCGGGTCTTTTTTCTTGTTCTTAAACGCATAAGAAGAGAAGGGTTGACAGGGGGCGCAACCGGCAAGTATGCGAATTGCTTGTTTCGAATAAGATGTCGAAATTTCTTGTGTTGTTACTTGCTTGATATCTTTGAAGCGAAATTCTGCATCATTATTATGATGATATGCGTAGGCACAGGTAAAATCTATATCATAACCAGCGATGATATTAAAACCTTGTGATTTTAGACCATAGCTTAATCCACCGATACCACAAAAAAGATCTATGACCTCAAGAGGGGGAGGGATGGAGAAGTTCTTTTTTCGAGATGCATTCATTTCTAATAGGATTTCAACTAAATTATATGATATCTCTACTGTCCAAAATATTTTTTAATCAAATAAAAATGGCTGATTGACTAAATTTAGTTTTGCAAGTTCAAAAAAAGAGAATCAGCCATGCAAAAGGTAGTAATTTATTCGCTCAAATATTGCAATATATTGACAGCTTACCCGAGACAGCGCAAGGAGCCACCTTTCCCTCCGAGGAAACCTCGTACACATGGACGACAGGCTCCGTAAAAATCTATACCTTACTTGATCACGACAGGCTGATTCCTACATTCTCGGGAGCGTCTTCACCGGAAACGTACTCAATTCCAAGGAACTCAAAAGCACCTGTTCGCGTCGAAACGGATTGCTCTTGAAAAATAATCATGAATTGTAATGGATCCCTTTTTAAGCTCGTTGATGCCCATGCCCTCGGATTTGGCGACGAGGCTGAACTTGTTGAGCGCGGATCTTCTGGCGGACTTCCTGTTCATTGAGACTCCCTGTCGTTTGCGCTGCCGTTCGGCTGCGATCCAGGAGTACAATGTAGCTTTTGGAAGGTCCATTTCCTCGGCGATGGTCTTTACCGATGGACATCCCGGTTTCTTTATGCGTTCAAGGAAGGCGTCTCTAATAGACGTATCTGTGTTTCTTCCGGACATATGCATTCCCTTTCCGCCCCGATTTTAGGTGATGAAAGCGGACATTTTGACCTGAGGAGGGGGGCGTCCTGATTGGGAAAAATCGTAGAACATTTCGCTTTAGGCACCCTCGCTTTCGAATTGTTCACTCAGAATCCGCCTCGGTTATTGGCAGCGCTCTTGTTCCATTTTGGATTCGGCTATTTT
>Ga0172378_10001647_pt1 | contig 20728 bp, 15 predicted proteins | sample GrowelOW332metaG_FD_119755 | JGI IMG/M metagenome (GOLD analysis project Ga0172378, IMG submission 119755) | Groundwater microbial communities from an aquifer near a municipal landfill in Southern Ontario, Canada - Pumphouse #3_1 metaG | ecosystem: Environmental > Aquatic > Deep subsurface >... | reverse complement strand
GCTTAACTTTGCGACAGTATCGTCACTTTCGCGGAATTCTACACCTTGATAGTTAAGCACGAGACCACAAATAAGCACATGGTGCTTAACTTTGCGACAGGATCGTCACTTTCGCGGAATTCTACACCTTGATAGTTAAGCACGAGACCACAAATCGGCACATTGTGCTTAACTTTGCGACAGGATCGTCAGTCTCGCGGAAGTCTATATATGAAAAGTTAAGCACGAGACCACAAATCGGCACATTGTGCTTAACTTTCCGCCAGGATCGTCACTTTCGCGGAATTCTACACCTTGATAGTTAAGCACGAGAGCATATATCGGCACATGGTGCTTAACTTTTCGCCAGCATCGTCAGCCACGCGAAATTCTATGCCGTTTAATATGTAATATATGGTCAGAGTACGCGCTCGCGCCACGAAAAAAAGTAAAAATGCTCCCGTGGGATAACCCCCCGGGAGCATTCAAATCACTTTGTATTGCTGACTTGCTACCTGTCTGTCACTGACCAATCAATATCTGATCACTCAATGATTGTAGCAACACGTCCTGAACCTACGGTACGGCCGCCTTCACGAATAGCAAATGTGAGACCCTGCTCCATAGCGATCTGGTGGATGAGTTCGATTGTCATCTCTACGTGGTCACCAGGCATGCACATCTCTGTTCCTTCAGGAAGGTTGATGACACCTGTGACATCTGTTGTTCTGAAATAGAACTGAGGGCGATAGTCGTTGAAGAACGGTGTATGACGGCCACCTTCATCTTTAGTCAGAACGTAAACCTGAGCCGTAAACTTCTTGTGGCATGTAACTGTGCCGGGCTTTGCGACGACCTGGCCTCTTTCGATGTCTTCACGGTTGATACCACGAAGAAGAACACCTACGTTATCTCCAGCCATTGCTTCGTCAAGAGTCTTGCGGAACATTTCGATACCGGTTACGACAGATTTCTCTATCTCTTCCTTGATACCGACGATCTCGACTTCATCGTTCATACGAAGAACACCACGCTCTACACGACCTGTTGCAACTGTGCCACGGCCGGTGATTGTGAATACGTCCTCGACAGGCATAAGGAAAGGCTTGTCGTTCTCACGTACAGGATCCGGGAAGTATGTATCTACGGTATCCATGAGCTCCATGACCTTGTCTCCCCAAGGGCCTGAAGGATCTTCAAGAGCCTTAAGAGCTGAACCACGAATGATTGGGGTGTCATCTCCAGGGAAATCATATTCGTTAAGAAGATCTCTTACTTCCATCTCGACAAGATCGATAAGCTCTTCATCATCGACCATATCGCACTTGTTAAGGAAAACGATGATCTTCGGAACACCGACCTGACGAGCAAGAAGAACGTGCTCACGAGTCTGTGCCATAACACCATCTGTAGCAGCAACAACGAGGATAGCGCCATCCATCTGAGCTGCGCCGGTAATCATGTTCTTGACATAGTCAGCATGGCCTGGGCAGTCAACGTGTGCGTAGTGTCTCTTTGCTGTCTCATACTCGATATGTGCTGTGGAAATGGTTATACCACGTGCCTTCTCTTCAGGTGCCTTATCGATCTGGTCAAAAGGTACTGCCGGATCAAGACCAAGTCTGTTAGCCAGAACTGTGGTGATAGCAGCTGTCAGAGTTGTTTTACCATGATCAACGTGACCTATGGTACCGATATTAAGATGCGGTTTTGTTCTGTCAAAATGAGCCTTTCCCATTTTATAAATCCTCCTTGCGTAATTATGATGCGCTGTTATTGATCACTGTTTATGTCCGGAGCATTCATCTGTTTCCGGACGCGCCGTTAACTCGTATTATATCCAAGAATAGCGGCTTTATCAAGCCTTTTCGGAACTGCAGGCGAATCTTCGGCCTGCAGTCTTTATAAGGCAGATACACTTGAATTAGTTTTCCTTGGATGCTGCAAGGACTTTCTCTGCAACACCCTTTGGAACCGGTTCATAGCGGTCGAAGAACATCGAGTAGCTTGCGCGTCCCTGTGTCTCCGAACGAAGATCGGTAGCATAACCGAACATCTCCGCCAGCGGAACGTAGCCTGTGATCAGCATGCTTCCGCTTATATCTTCCTGGCTTACTACACGGCCTCTTCTGGAACTGATATCTCCGATAACATCACCCATGTAATCCTGAGGTGTTGTAACTTCGACCTTCATTATAGGCTCGAGCAGTGTAGGTGCAGCCTTGGCCATAGCTTCCTTGAAGCACATTGAACCTGCGATATGGAAAGCCATTTCTGATGAATCGACTTCATGATAAGAACCATCATATACAGTCGCATGGATACCGACAACAGGATAGCCGCCGAGTGATCCGGCCTTCATCGCTTCTTCAATACCTTCTCCGATAGCGGGGATGTACTCCTTCGGGATGTTACCGCCTGTTACAGCGTTATCGAACTTGTACAGTTCCTCACCGTTAGCGTCCATGGGCTCGAACTTTACTTTACAATGTCCGTACTGTCCACGACCGCCTGACTGCTTGGCGTACTTGTACTCCTGGTCAACATTCTTTGTAAATGTTTCTTTGTATGCGACCTGCGGAGCACCAACGTTAGCTTCCACCTTGAACTCACGAAGAAGTCTGTCGACAATGATCTCCAGATGCAGCTCGCCCATTCCGGCGATGATTGTCTGACCTGTTTCTGAATTCGTGTGAGCTCTGAAAGTAGGATCCTCTTCTGAAAGTTTCTGAAGAGCGTCGACCAGTTTAGCCTGGCCGGCTTTGGTCTTGGGCTCAATTGCGAGCTCGATGACCGGATCCGGGAATTCCATGGACTCAAGGATCAGAGGGTGCTGTTCGTCGCAGAGCGTGTCACCTGTCGATGTGTTCTTGAGACCGACAGCAGCAGCAATATCACCTGCGAAAACTTCATCCAGATCAGTACGCTTGTTAGCGTGCATAAGAAGAATACGTCCGAGACGTTCCTTATTGTCCTTGGTGCTGTTAAGTACATATGAGCCGGCATTTGCTTTGCCGCGATAAACACGGAAGAAAGCAAGTTTTCCGACAAACGGATCAGTTACGATCTTGAATGCAAGAGCCGCGAACGGTCCGTTATCTGTTGACTCTACTTCAATTTCATTTCCATCCATATCCGTGCCTTTTGCAGCCGGTATATCGATAGGTGAAGGCATGAACTCGATTACAGCATCGATGAGCTTCTGAATGCCTTTGTTCTTATGAGCTGAACCGCAGCATACAGGGAATGCTCTGCACTCGCAGGTTGCCTTGCGCAGTGCTGCCTTCATGGCCTCGATCGTGGGTTCCTTGCCGTCGAGATATTCCATCATAAGGTCGTCATCAAGATCACAGACCTTCTCGACAAGCTCGGTGTGATACTTGTCAGCGATTTCCTTAAGATCTGCAGGAACATCCTCGACAGTGATATCTTCACCCTTATCATCGTTGTAAATATAAGCCTTCATCTCGAACAGATCGACAAGACCCATGTAGGCATCCTCTGCTCCGATCGGGATCTGAATCATTATTGCGTTTTTCTTCAGTCTGTCACGGATCTGCTCGACCGCGTGAAAATAATCAGCACCTACGATATCCATCTTGTTGATGAATGCCATACGCGGAACATTAAATCCGTCCGCCTGATGCCATACGTTTTCAGACTGAGGCTCGACACCTTCCTTTGCACTGAAGACACCGACAGCGCCGTCAAGAACACGAAGTGAACGCTCGACCTCGACTGTAAAGTCTACGTGGCCTGGAGTATCAATGATATTGATGCGATGCTCCTGAGCGCCCGGCTTTGTTTTGCCGAACTGCTGTAATGTCCAGTGGCAGGTTGTTGCCGCTGATGTGATGGTGATACCACGTTCCTGCTCCTGTGCCATGTAATCCATGGTCGCAGTGCCTTCGTATGTCTCACCGATTTTATAATTTACACCGGTATAGAACAGTATACGCTCGGTAAGAGTTGTCTTGCCGGCGTCGATATGTGCCATAATACCGATGTTCCTGGTTCTCTCCAGGGGATATTGTCTTTCCTCTGCCACAGGTTTCTCCTCCTAAGATATGTGCACGTGGTCGGTTGATGATCAGAAGCGGTAATGTGAGAACGCTCTGTTTGCATCTGCCATCTTGTGCATGTCTTCCTTCTTCTTTACGGAAGCGCCCGTGTTATTGAACGCATCCAGGAGCTCTCCTGCGAGCTTCTCTTCCATGGTCTTCTCACCTCTCTTGCGAGAGTAATCAACGAGCCATCTAAGAGCAAGTGCCTGTCTTCTCTCAGGTCTTACTTCCTGAGGAACCTGATATGTGGCACCACCGATACGTCTTGCCTTTACTTCAAGAACGGGCATGATGTTATTCATCGCTGCTTCGAAAACTTCTACTGCAGGCTTGCCTGTCTTCTCTTCTGCCTTTGCGAAAGCTCCATATACAATCTTCTGCGCTACGGACTTCTTGCCATCATACATGACGGCATTGATCAGCTTGGTAACGACTTTGTTGTTGTATAAGGGGTCTTCGAGGACTTCTCTTTTCTGAATATGTCCTTTACGTGACACTTTCTTCCCTCCTTATCATACGATGCAATCGTCTGGATAATTCACAGGTACTCACGAATGAAACTGCGTTCGTGTCGTGTTTTCTATCTTACTTATAAGCGAAATAGAATCCAACACTAAACAATCTTCAATTCAGGAATAACTATTACTTACCAGCTTTCGGTCTCTTAGCGCCATACTTGGAACGAGCCTGTTTCCTGTCTGCAACACCGGCTGTATCAAGAGTTCCACGGATAATGTGGTATCTTGTTCCGGGCAGATCCTTGACTCTTCCGCCTCTGATCAGAACGACCGAGTGCTCCTGAAGATTGTGGCCTTCTCCCGGAATGTATGATGTAACTTCGATTCCGTTAGAAAGGCGAACTCTGGCGATCTTACGAAGTGCAGAGTTAGGCTTCTTGGGGGTTGCGGTCTTAACAGCTGTGCAAACGCCACGCTTCTGGGGAGCATTGATTTCTGTCGCTTTCTTGTGAAGCGAGTTGTAGCCCTTCTGAAGTGCAGGTGCTGTTGACTTCTTTACTGAAGTCTGACGTCCTTTTCTGACTAACTGGTTAAATGTTGGCATTCTATTCCACCTCCTTCTTCTAATATTTGTTCTGCGCGTCACAATGAGTGAGCGCAAAAAATACGGTGCGGCTTTGCAAAGCCACACCGTATTATTATATTGAACGTGTTTTTACTTGTCAACAAGAGATTTTACTTCTTTGGTCTTAATCCGGCCTCAGTCGTCTCAGTCGTTGTTCTCTGACTCTTCTTCCGTCGACACTGCGGCTGAGACTTTTACGCCTTCATCTGCCGTTTCTTTCTCATCTTCATCCACGACAGCGTTGGGATCGTCGTTCGGAATTGATCCGTCACTCAGCATCTCGCTGTCGACGTCTATGGTCCCAGGCATCTGAGAATCGGTCGAAAGGATGGTGTTGCGGTATCTCTTCATGCCGGTTCCGGCAGGAATGAGTTTACCGATTATTACGTTCTCCTTAAGTCCGATCAGCGGATCGATCTTTCCGTGGATAGCGGCATCGGTAAGTACCTTTGTCGTCTCCTGGAATGACGCTGCCGACAGGAATGAATTTGTCGCAAGTGCTGCCTTTGTGATGCCGAGTATTATCTGTTTGCCCTCAGCAGGTGCAAGTCCCTTTTCAACGAGTTCCTCGTTCGTATCCTCGAAATCGAGAATATCAATGAGACTGCCGGGCATAAATTCTGTGTCGCCCTTTACGTCAATGCGGACCTTTTTGAGCATCTGTCTCACGATGACTTCGATATGCTTATCGCAGATATCAACACCCTGCAGACGATAAACTCTCTGTACTTCGCGGAGCAGATAGTCCTGAACTGCCTTGACGCCCTTTATCTTGAGCAGATCATGAGGATTGACTGAGCCCTCTGTAAGCTCATCACCTGCCTCAATGCTCTGTCCCTCCATGACTTTGATACGTGAGCCGTAAGGAATAGGATAATTCTTGGACTCGCCTGTCTCATCATTTGTTACTACGACTTCACGGCTCTTCTTATTATCTACTATCTGTACATTGCCGCCGAACTCTGAGATGATCGCAAGTCCCTTTGGCTTACGTGCCTCGAAAAGCTCCTCGACACGGGGAAGACCCTGTGTGATGTCTCCGCCGGCAACACCGCCGGTATGAAATGTTCTCATTGTGAGCTGTGTGCCGGGCTCACCGATAGACTGTGCAGCTATGATACCAACTGCCTCACCTACCTGAACAGGCTCGCCGGTCGCCATGTTGGCGCCGTAACACTTGGCACATATTCCAAGATGTAAGCGGCAGGTCAGTATGGTACGGATCTTGACCTCTTCTATGTGCTCACCCTTCTCATTCACGCCGTTCGCCATTATTGCCTTGGCTCTGCTCGGTGTGATCATATGATTCTTCTTAACAAGGAGATTGCCGTCCTTGTCCCTGATGTCCTCACATGAATATCTGCCTGTAATACGATCCTGCAGACCTTCAATTGTCTCTCGGCCGTCCATGAAAGCTCTCACCTTCACGCCGGGGATTTCTTCTCTTCCTTCGCAGCAATCCTGCTCACGAATGATGTTCTCCTGCGAAACATCGACCATTCGACGTGTAAGGTATCCTGAGTCAGCAGTACGAAGTGCTGTATCGGAAAGTCCTTTACGTGCACCATGAGCTGACATGAAGTATTCCAGTACGTCAAGACCTTCACGGAAGTTCGACTTGATGGGCAGCTCGATCGTACGGCCCTGTGTATCTGCCATCAGTCCGCGCATGCCTGCCAGCTGTTTGATCTGCTGGTTGGAACCACGGGCTCCGGAATCAGCCATCATGAATATGTTGTTGTACTTATCGAGCGACTTGAGCAAAACATCTGTGAGTTCGTTATCTATCTCTGTCCACGTCGAAACAACTGCTCTGTAACGCTCTTCTTCAGTTATAAGACCTCTGCGGTAGTTCTTGGAGATCTGATCGACAGTATCCTGGCCTCTTTCAAGGAGTTCCTTCTTCTGAGGAGGAACGATGATATCTGCGATTGAAACAGTCATTGCTGCCTTTGTTGAATACTTGTATCCGATTGCCTTGATAAGATCAAGGACTTCAGCTGTCTTGAAGGTTCCGTGGGTATCTATTATCGCCTGGATTATCTTCTTGAGCATCTTCTTGTTGACCATAAAGTCTATTTCAGGAAGCAGGTAATCTTCAGGTTTTGTTCTCTCTACAAAGCCAAGATCCTGAGGAATGATCTCATTGAAAAGAAATCTTCCGAGTGTGCTCTCAACAGTTCCTGTGATGGTCTCACCACTGGGGATCTGTTTTGTAATACGCACATGAATGCGGCTCTGAAGTGTGCAGTCCTGGTTCTCATAAGCCAGTATAGCCTCATTGAGGTTGTGATAATAATGACCTGTACCGACTACGTCTTCTCTTTCCTGTGTCAGATAATAGATACCGAGGACCATATCCTGTGAAGGAACAGCCACGGGTCCGCCATCTGACGGCTTAAGAAGGTTATTGGGCGAGAGCAGAAGGAATCTGCACTCAGCCTGTGCCTCTATTGACAGCGGAAGATGGACAGCCATCTGGTCACCATCGAAATCGGCGTTAAATGCTGTACATACAAGCGGGTGAAGTCTTATTGCTTTGCCCTCGACCAGTATCGGCTCGAAAGCCTGAATGCCGAGTCTGTGCAGTGTGGGAGCACGGTTTAGCATAACAGGGTGCTCTTTTATTACATCTTCAAGAATATCCCAGACTACCGGATCGAGTCTCTCGACCAGTTTCTTGGCATTCTTGATATTCTGCGAAATACCTCTCTGCTCAAGTTCTTTCATAACAAAAGGCTTGAACAGCTCGATAGCCATTTCCTTGGGCAGACCGCACTGGTAAATCTTAAGATCAGGTCCGTTGACGATAACTGAACGTCCGGAATAGTCGACACGTTTGCCGAGAAGGTTCTGACGGAAACGTCCGTTCTTGCCCTTGAGCATATCTGAAAGAGACTTGAGTGCACGGTTGCCGGGTCCTGTTACAGGGCGTCCTCTTCTGCCGTTGTCGATAAGAGCATCGACAGCTTCCTGGAGCATACGCTTCTCGTTGCGGACAATAATGTCCGGTGCGCCGAGTTCAAGGAGTCTCTTCAGACGATTATTTCTGTTTATTATTCTTCTGTACAGATCATTGAGGTCTGATGTGGCAAAACGACCGCCGTCGAGCTGTACCATGGGACGAAGATCCGGAGGAATTACCGGAACACAGTCAAGAACCATCCAGCTCGGCTCATTTCCAGACTCGCGGAAAGCTTCGATAACTTCAAATCTCTTGATGATGCGGGCTTTTTTCTGACCTGTCGCATCCTGCATTTCCTCAAGAAGCTCATCATGTTCCTTGTTTACATCGACAGCCATAAGGAGCTCTTTGACAGCTTCTGCTCCCATGCCTGCTCTGAACTTGTTGCCCCATTTCTCGCGGGCTTCCATGAATTCTTTCTCATTCATGACCTGCTTGTACTCAAGGTCAGTGTCACCCTTGTCGAGCACGATATATGATGCAAAATACAGCACGCGCTCAAGGATACGCGGTGACAGGTCGAGAATAAGACCCATCCTGCTCGGTATTCCCTTGAAGTACCAGATGTGTGATACAGGGGCAGCCAGTTCAATGTGTCCCATTCTCTCACGGCGAACGCTCGACTTTGTAACTTCAACGCCGCAGCGATCGCAGATTACACCTTTATAACGTATCTTCTTATATTTGCCGCAGTGACACTCCCAGTCTTTGCTGGGTCCGAAGATCTTTTCGCAGAACAGGCCGTCCTTCTCGGGCTTGAGAGTTCTGTAATTTATTGTCTCCGGCTTTGTTACCTCACCGTGCGACCATTCCCTGATCTTCTCCGGAGATGCCAGACCGATCTTGATCGCATCGAATGTCATAGGCTGATAATTCTGCTGTTTACTTGGCATTTTACCCTCAATTCCTCCGCTTTCGCGGTTTGCAATTATTCGTGTATTACCGAATCGGTTTATGACTCATCGTTGTCATTATCATTATCGTCTTCCGAGTCGTCATCCGCGCTGCCTACAGCGTCTTCAGCATCTGCATCTGAATCATCTGTCGTCTGCGCAGGAGCGGTCTTGCTGTCCTCCAGCTCACCGTTCTCGTTAAATTCCTTGCTGGTAAAACCATTCTGTGATGCTTCATTATCATCGTAACCATTGTAGTCACGGAAGTTGTTCTGCATCTCGAAACGATACTCTGAATCACCGTTGTAATCAATATTCTCAGTGATCTCTACTTCCGATCCGTCATCCTTGAGCACTCTGACATCAAGTGCCAGAGCCTGAAGCTCTTTGAGAAGGACCTTGAACGATTCGGGGATACCTGCTTCCGGAACGTTCTCACCCTTGATGATCGCCTCATATGTTTTGACACGACCGATTACATCATCCGACTTGACTGTCAGGATTTCCTGAAGCGTATAAGCCGCGCCGTATGCTTCCAGTGCCCAGACTTCCATCTCTCCGAAACGCTGTCCGCCGAACTGAGCTTTGCCGCCCAGAGGCTGCTGCGTGACCAGAGAATAAGGACCGGTTGAACGAGCGTGGATCTTATCGTCAACAAGGTGATGAAGTTTGAGGTAATGCATGTGTCCTACCGTAACAGGGCCATCGAAAAGCTCGCCCGTACGTCCGTCACTTACCGTGACTTTGCCGGATCCATTGAGCGGAACACCCTTCCAAACAGATCTGTGATCACGATTATCCCAGAGATATTTCATGACCTCAGGGCCTGCCTGCCCGCCCCACTTCTTCTCAAATGCTTTCCATGCATCATCACCATATGAGTTATTCACATAGTCGTTTGCCATCTCCAGGAGATCCTGGATATCTTCCTCGGATGCACCGTCGAAAACAGGTGTCGATACCTTGAATCCAAGTGCTGCTGACGCAAGGGACAGATGAATTTCAAGTACCTGTCCGATATTCATACGTGAAGGCACGCCCAGAGGGTTAAGAACTATATCGAGCGGTCTGCCGTTGGGAAGGTAAGGCATATCCTCAACAGGCAAAACTCTTGAAACAACACCCTTGTTACCGTGACGGCCGGCCATCTTATCACCGACAGATATCTTTCTCTTCTGTGCGATATAGATGCGGACTGCCTGGTTGACTCCTGGCGGAAGCTCGTCTCCGTTCTCCCTTGTGAATATCTTTGTGTCAACTATGATTCCATACTCGCCGTGCGGAACCTTGAGCGAAGTATCTCTTACTTCTCTTGCTTTCTCTCCGAATATTGCGCGGAGAAGTCTTTCTTCTGCGGTAAGCTCTGTCTCGCCCTTAGGTGTGACCTTGCCGACCAGGATATCACCTGCACGGACTTCTGCGCCTACACGGATGATTCCGTATTCGTCGAGATCTTTGAGTGCATCTTCACCGACGCCCGGCACATCTCTTGTTATCTCTTCGGGTCCGAGCTTTGTGTCTCTCGACTCAGCTTCGTACTCCTCGATATGGACTGATGTATAGACATCATCCCTGACAAGTCTCTCACTGATGAGGACAGCATCCTCGTAGTTGTAACCTTCCCATGTCATGAATCCGATGAGAGGGTTCTTGCCGAGACCAAGTTCGCCGTTGCTGGTCGAAGGACCGTCAGCTATGACCTGTCCCTTGTCAAAATGATCACCGGTCGAAATGATAGGTCTCTGGTTGTAACAGTTACTCTGGTTCGAACGTGCGAACTTCTGGACATGAAGCTCATCCTTTGTTCCGTCGTCGTACTTTACTCTTATTGTCGTGGCATCAACGTACTCAGCTGTTCCGGCCTTCTCGGCGACTATACAGACGCCTGAGTCAACAGCAGCCTTTACTTCCATACCTGTTCCGACTACAGGAGATTCCGTTGTCAGAAGCGGAACTGCCTGACGCTGCATGTTGGAACCCATCAGAGCACGGTTGGCATCATCCGACTGCAGGAACGGTATGAGTGCAGTCGCCACTGAGAATACCATCTTGGGCGAAACATCCATGTACTCGAACTGATCCTTGGGGTACTGGGAAGTCTCTGTCAGATAACGTCCTGAAACGTTTCTCTCTATAAAGTGTCCCTCAGCATCAAGTTTTGCCGATGCCTGAGCCACATGATAATTATCCTCTTCGTCAGCTGTCATATAGACAACTTCGTCAGTTACGCGCGGATTCTCAGGATCAGACTGATCTACTCTGCGGTAGGGAGCCTCGATAAATCCGTACTTGTTGATGCGCGCATAGCATGCCAGAGAGTTGATAAGACCGATGTTGGGACCTTCAGGAGTCTCGATGGGGCACATACGTCCGTAATGGGTGTAGTGGACATCTCGGACTTCAAATCCTGCTCTGTCTCTTGACAGACCGCCGGGGCCGAGGGCTGAAAGCCTTCTCTTATGTGTAAGCTCGCCGAGCGGATTATTCTGATCCATGAACTGTGACAGCTGTGATGAACCGAAGAATTCCTTGACCGCAGCCTGAACAGGTTTAATGTTGATCAGTGACTGAGGTGTGAGCTCCTGGTTGGGATCATGCGTGGTCATACGCTCACGTACAACTCTTTCGAGACGTGAGAGTCCAATGCGATACTGATTCTGAAGCAGTTCGCCGACAGCTCTTATACGACGGTTTCCAAGGTGATCGATATCATCATCATTGCCGATGCCGTACTCGAGATGCATGTTGTAGTTTATGGAAGCAAGGATATCCTCCTTGGTTATATGTTTTGGTATAAGCTCGTGAACACTCTTTCTGAGTGCATCTGCAAGAGCTTCCGGATCCTCATTGTCCTGATACTTGATCAGAATCTCGCGGAGTGCCGGATAATACACATCTTCTGTGATTCCGAGCTGCGCAGGATAGCAGTCGACAAAGTGTGTGATGTCGACCATGAGGTTTGAAAGGACTTTGACATTTCTCTCCTCAGTCTGGATCCACACATAGGGAATTGCAGCATTCTGAATAGCGTCAGCCATTTCAGCTGTCACCATATCGCCTTTGCTGCCCATTATCTCGCCGTTTGCCTCATCGACAACATCCTCTGCAAGGATGTGATCCTTAATGCGGTTCCTGAGTGCGAGTTTCTTGTTAAATTTATAACGTCCGACCTTGGCAAGATCATAGCGGCGGGGATCGAACAACATGGCATTGATAAGGCTGTCTGCACTCTCCACTGAAAGGGGCTCGCCCGGACGGATCTTCTTATATAATTCGAGAAGTCCTGATTCGTAGCTGTCTGACGGATCCTTTGAAAAGCTGCTTCGAAGTTTCGGCTCATCACCGAAGAGATCGATGATCTCATCATTAGTCCCGAATCCCAGCGCACGGATAAGCACTGTGATCGGCACCTTTCTGGTGCGGTCAACTCTTACATAAAAGACATCGTTAGCGTCAGTCTCATACTCAAGCCATGCACCCCTGTTAGGGATGACTGTGCAGGAATACAGCTTCGTACCGAATTTATCCTTGTCGATATTGTAATAAATGCCGGGAGAACGTACCAGCTGTGAAACGATAACACGTTCCGCGCCGTTGATTACAAAGGTTCCGGTCCTTGTCATTATGGGCATATCACCCATGAAGATCTCCTGCTCCTTTATATCCTGGTTATTATCCTTGTCATAAAGGCGCACTTTGACCTTGAGCGGAGCCGCATATGTCGCGTCGCGTTCCTTGCACTTCTCAATAGAGTATTTCTTCTCATCCTCGCAGAGCTTGTAGCTCGTGAATGACAGGCTAAGATGCCCACTGTAGTCCTCGATTGGGCTTATGTCGTCAAAAGCTTCCTGAAGACCCTGATCAAGAAACCACTGATACGAAGATTTCTGAACTTCGATCAGATTGGGCATCTCCTGTACTTCTTTCTGACGGGAGAAACTCATTCTCTGACTTTTGCCGCTTCCGATAGGACGCATCCTGTTTTTATCCATCTTCTCCTCCGATTCTAGTAGACGTGCATCTAAATCACATACCAAATATGAAACGTCAAAACAAGCGCTGCAACCCAACAAATGGCGCAAATACGTTGTTTCTCCGATCTGAATGAAATAGTGCGCGCTAAAAAAAGCGCATAATTTCACTGAGGATATGCGAACGCTATTTTACCTCAACCATTACCCTTTAGTCAACAGCAAATATAAAAACGGTGCAGCTTTTTGTGCCACACCGTTTTCTTTCATAGTGAATAATCAGATGCCGATTACTTAAGAGTAACCTTAGCTCCCTGCTCTTCAACCTTCTTCTGGATCTCTTCAGCTTCTTCCTTGCCGACTGCTTCCTTGATGTTCTTCGGAGCTGCGTCAACAAGATCCTTAGCTTCCTTAAGTCCAAGACCGGTGATCTCACGTACGACCTTGATGACCTTAACTTTGTTAGGGCCGATCTCTGTAAGTTCTACGTTGAACTCTGTCTTCTCTTCAGCTGCTTCACCGGCGCCAGCGCCAGCTGCTGCAACTACAACGCCTGCTGCTGCGGAAACACCGAACTCTTCCTCGCAAGCCTTTACAAGATCATTCAGTTCCATAACTGAAAGCTCTTTGATCGCATCAATGATTTCCTGTGTAGATAATTTAGCCATTTTAGACCTCCATATGATTTTAGTTTAATTTCAATTTTGTCGATTGCTTCTATGGATCAGCTTATCAGCCGATCATTTCTGCGATCATGCTTCTGTTACAGGTGCTGTCTCTGCTGCGGCTTCTGCCGGTGCAGGTGCTTCTGCTGTTGCTTCTACAGGTGCGCCCTCCGCCTTCTTCTCTGCGATCTGCTTAATCACACGAGCGAAGTTGGTCACAGGTGACTGCAGGCTTCCAAGCATCTTGGAAAGAAGTGTCTCTCTTGAAGGGATCTTCGCGATCTCAGCTATACCAGCTGCATCGTAGACCTTTCCTTCAACAATACCACCCTTGATCTCGAGCTTGTCATTGCCCTTAGCAAACTTTGCAATAACTCTTGCCGGTGCAGTCGCATCTTCTTTGGATATTGCCATTGCGCTGGGGCCTGCCAGAAACTGGTCAAGTCCTGCAAAGTCTGTGCCTTCGAATGCGATATGCATCATTGTGTTCTTGTACACCTTGAAGCTTACGCCTTCGGCACGCAGAGCTTTGCGCAGTTCTGTATCCTGTACAACGGTAAGACCACGGGTGTCTACCAGTACGAGTGACTGTGCACCGTCGATGCGTTCTGCTATTTCCTTAACGACGGGCTGCTTCTCTTCTACCTTTGCCATGTTTTCCTCCTTATATGATTTGCCGAAAGAGGTTTCAAAATAAAGAAAGCCTCCTGCTGTAAGACAGGAGGCGATAATCTTCAGAATGAGATCTTTCCTCGGCTGGCGTCCTTTCGGAACTTACGCCTTTCGGCACCTGCTGTCTTCGGCTTGCGTGTAATAATTTAGCACAGGTGGTTACCAGTGTCAATCGCAATTTTCAATAATACCTTGAATCTGTTTCTTGAAAACCGGGAAATCTTTCTTAAGCGTTTCGTACACATCTCCAATTCTGAGTGTCTGGTATTTATGTGCTGCAACATCACGAAACCCCGCTGCTTGTTTCCATGGAACATCGTTATACTTGAGTCTTGTCTCTTCTGTCAGTGACTTAACCAATTCACCAACATTTATTACTGTCATTGCAACAGCACGTTTTGTACGTTCATCACCGGAAAATGATTCCAGCGTTTCGTTTCCCAGTAATTCTGTTGCTATATCTATTTCCGAGACCACTTTTTTAAGAATAACATAATCACGATGATTCATAATATTGAGACCACCTTATTAACCTCTATCATAGAGTCTTTTTCAATAGGACCATGAATTATATCTACATCTGTCCCAAGCAATTCCTCCAGACGAATTTGTAATCCAGATATTGTAAATAATGACACATCGGGGGTTTTGAACTCAACAATCAGATCCACATCACTTCGCTCATTGCTTTTCCTGTCTGCATAAGATCCAAAGAGATCCACTTTCTTTATTGGATACTCCATTGCCGCAGTTCTGACACCACTTGAAATCTTATCAATTGTCAACATTTAGGACCTCCTTCCTGCCTCATAGATATACCGTATTTTCATTGTTAATCAACCAGGATCAAGTGTCAATCACAACTTTGCTGTTAAAGTCTTTCACGAACTCTATGAACCTGTCGCCTTCGATCGGTTTGCTGAAATAATAGCCCTGGATGTACTCGACGCCCCACTTGATTATTGCGTCCTTTTGTTCTGCATTTTCAATTCCTTCTGCAACTATCCTGCTTCCTGTGGCATGTATCATGTTGATGGCATTCGTGAGTACGTCTCTCGAGCGTTCGCGGTTATCGCCGTCAAAACAAGGCCATATGAGGGATTTGTCGAGTTTTACTATATCGTACCTTATCTCGGCCATTTCGGAAAAATTTGAATATCCAGTGCCGAAATCATCCATGGCAAAAGAGCTTCCGGCTTCGCGGAGTCTGTTCATGTTGGTTCTAAGCGTACTGCCACATTCTATGCTGGCTGTCTCCGTGACTTCAAAGTCGATCTTTTCAGGTGAAAGACCCTCTTCTCCCAGAATATTAAGCAATCTGGAGGAGAGATCCTTATCCGATGACTGGATCCCGGAAAGGTTTACCTCAATATAATCTATACCGAGATCATCGAGCTTGTTTTCCACGTAAAACCGGGCTGTTTTCCTTAGTACTTCATCACCAAGTTCAGAAATGTAACCCTTGCGCTCAGCAATAGGTATGAACTCTTCAGGAGAAATGAAACCGAATCCGCCACAGTCTTTTAATCTTACAAGTGCCTCGGCTGCCATGATTCTGCCGGTCTTCGTGTTGTATATCGGCTGCATCAGGACATTAAGTCCGTCATTTGTGACGGCTTTTGCCACCAGTTCTTCCACTCCGGCAGAACGCCTCTGTGCTTCGAGCGTATCGGCTCTGGCCACGCTTATTTCACAGTTGCTCTTCTCTGCTTCGTGCAGCATATAGTCCAGGATTTTTGAGACTGTATCCATATTATTTCCGATTTCAGGGCAGCTGACCACGTTCATGCGGCTTCTGACACCGAGCTGCCTGCCATCATACACGACCGGACTGTCTATTTTCTTTTTGATTTCTTCAAAACTGCCATGCAGCATGGTTTTATCTGTTTCCCAGATTATCACCATCGTATCGGAATGCCTGTTGAATACAGAGCAGCCCGTGATCTCATGGAGCCTTTGGGCAACTGCTTTGTGATACGCCACGCCGGCGTCATATCCATAACCCGACATAAGCCCGGCATAATCCATAAGGACTATTTCGACCACCTCGAAAGACTTCCCTCTGGCAAAACACTCCTTAAGCATCTCTACAAGTGAATTTCTCGTAAATTCCCCTGTCTTCCTGTCAAAACGTTCAAGCGGGTTCTCAAATGTAATGAAAATGTACAACATCATCATGGCTATTCCGACAGATGACAGGAGCATTTCAGGGAAATAGTATTGAACAAGCAATGATCCGACCCAGATAAATGTTCCGATGTGAATAGCAGAGCGCATCTCCCTGTTGAAGGCCTTGCGCTTTACCTCCGCAAGGATATTTACAAAAATCAGATATAGAACTGCTTCTGCAAAGAACACCTGGACGGCCTGTCCGTATGAATAATTGGCATTCTCGCTTCTGTAATACTCTATCCTGCCGAATAAAATGAAAAGTATGGAAATGACATAAGGTATTGAAAAGATGCAGATAGCTCTCCTGCCAAGTCTCACCTGATTTCTTGCGACAAGTATCGTATATATTGCGAAAACAAATACCAGCGTGCTGAGGCTTCCGAGAAAACCATCGTGGCAGAACCTGTTGACTCTCTCACTGATGTTATCAGGATTTGCAATTGTGAAATTTGTCAGGAAATCAAATGCCAGATTCACAATTGCAAGGATGAACATGACCGTAAAGCACTTCTGCGAAAGAAGTGGCAGTCTCGGCGTCTTTACGTAGTAGAAAATCAGAAAATTCAGGAAAAGCAGTGCAATTACCTGGGCTGTGAGATCCATAATATTTCCCCGCGAAAATGTGTTATCACTGTGCCAGCGCCGAAGCTATCGTGCCGTCGTCGCTGATGTTAACACCCGGTGACCAGCTTCTGAGCTCGTTTATTACCCTTTGCTTCTCGCTGCCAGTCAGGACTTTCTCCGTGCTGTTACTCTGAAGCATCGGCACGAACCTGAGCTGAGTCATTTGTTTTGACGAAGGCTGAAACGTCACCTGAAGGATGCCCGAATCCATCGTGAACGATGAGAACAGGTAATTTCCAAGGCTGTAAATTACCGGCATATCGCCGACATACGTCATTCCCTGCAAAACATGTGGGTGCGCACCGACTATAAGATCAGCGCCTGCCTGCTGCATATCCGTGAGCCTGTCTGTCTGTAACCAGTCCGGATCATGTGTTTTCTCTGTGCCCCAGTGCATCAGGACAATAACGAAATCCGACTGGGATTTGGCAGCGCTTATGACCTGGAGAAGTCCTGATTGGTCAAAACTTCTGAAAACGCCGGGCGTCGTGTCTGTTGCGGCTTTTGTCTCAGGGTTGTCATATCTCTCGATCTGCGATGAATTTATGAGGGCAATTCTCATGCCATCGACATAGAAATAAGCGGGAGCTGAGGCCTCGTTGAGGTTTCTGCCGGCTCCAACATGGATCATGCCTATGCCGTCCAGAGTTTCCACTGTGTCTGTAAGTGCGTCCGGGCCGTAATCATATGCGTGATTATTGGCGAGTTCCACCATGTCCACGCCCATTGTCTGAAGCCATGAAACGTGAGCCGGATCTGATCTGAATGTATACTTTTTGCCGGCTGTTGGTGTTCCACGTTTGCTGTAAGGGAATTCATTGTTTACGCAGAAAACATCAGCGCTCCTCATGAGATCGAGTGATGCGCTGTCAAAAGCGGATTCTATATTGCCGCCCTTCTGATTTATCGAGGCCGCTATCGCATAATTATTGTCAAAAAGAATATCACCTGCAAAAGAAAAAGTGACACTGTCGTCTGCGGCTGTATCCGTAATCACGTACTGACCGTCGCAGCTCACTATGTCAGGAGATGCTGTGGGCGTGGCGTTAGTGAGGTCGATTCCCGCACCAGCATCACCTGCACCTGTCTCCGTGCCGGTGACAACTTCAACTATCTGCTTCGGGATCATCTCTTCCGCGACCGCCTGGAATGTATTTACACCGTTCGCTCTTGCAGCGCTGCTCTGATTCCATGCGTTGATAAAAAGGAATATGAATCCGACCGTAAGGAACGAGATAAGCGTTATCAGAAATGCATTTGCCGCATGAGACTTCCCGGATCTCCGGGCATGAACAAGTGGCGGCATGTCAAAATTGTTGTCATCACCGTCGTAATAGAAATTATTCGGTTGTCTGCTGTTTGAAAATCTCATAAAACAATATTAGCACTGTTGACCGGAACGGACAACAACAAAAAGCCGTGCGGACATTATATCCACACGGCTTCCATGTTCATGATAATTCGAAATCAATACTTGTTTGCAACAAGCTTGAGTCCGGGGCCCATCGTCGTAGCGATGGAAATGCTCTTGAGATACTGGCCCTTTACTGTTGAAGGCTTTGCCTTCTCGATAGCTGACATCAGTGCATTGTAGTTGTCAACGAGCTGCTCAGGCGCAAATGAAGCTTTCCCGATCGGCACGTGTACGATGTTGGCTTTGTCAAGTCTGTATTCGATCTTGCCGGCTTTGATCTCGTTGATTGCCTTTGTGACATCCATGGTAACTGTTCCCGCCTTCGGGTTAGGCATTAATCCCTTGGGGCCGAGGACTTTGCCGAGACGTCCTACAACACCCATCATGTCAGGAGTTGCAACAACTACGTCGAAATCGCACCATCCTTCATTCTGGATCTTGGGGATGAGCTCGTCTCCGCCGACAAAATCAGCGCCTGCTGCCTGAGCCTCGTCTAACTTAGTGCCCTTGGCAAAAACAAGGACTCTTACAGTTTTGCCTGTGCCGTGAGGGAGAACAACAGCTCCACGGATAGCCTGATCTGCATGACGGCTGTCGCATGATGTACGGATGTTGAGTTCAACTGTCTCGTCGAATTTGGCTGTCGCTGTCTGTTTGATGATAGGAGCTGCCTCTTCGATCTCGTATAACTTGGAGCGGTCAACAAGTTTTGCCGCTTCCTGATATTTCTTTCCACGTTTCATTATTCATTCCTCCATTGTGGTCATTGGCTTATAAAAGCCTCCCACGCCAAGGTCGACATCAGTCGACGACTTCGATACCCATGCTTCTTGCTGTGCCGGCGATCATGCTCATTGCGGCTTCGACAGATGCTGCGTTAAGATCTGGCATCTTTGTCTCTGCGATTTCCTTAACCTGAGCCTTGGTCACTTTGGCTACCTTCTCCTTGTTGGGGGTTCCGGATGCCTTCTGGATATTTGCAGCCTTCTTAAGAAGAACAGCTGCCGGCGGAGTCTTTGTAATGAAACTGAAGCTTCTGTCCGCATATACTGTGATGATAACGGGGATAACTGTATCGCCCATATCAGCAGTTTTGGCATTGAACTGTTTGGTGAATTCAACGATGTTGACACCGTGCTGTCCAAGCGCTGGTCCTACCGGCGGTGCTGGTGTTGCTTTGCCGGCTGCGATCTGTAATTTGATGTAACCTGTTACTTTCTTAGCCATGATTTCCTCCATCTGTAATTAATAGTGGTCATCGCAGAAAGGATTCTGCTCCCACTCTAATGTGGTTCAACGCGGCACAAAGCCGCTCCCACGTTTCCAGGCAGTAGCTGCCCGTATATCAAAAGGTAAACTACACCTTTAAAAGGTAAACTACACCTTTAAAAGGTAAACTACACCTTCTAATACCAGTAAATCAGTTGGTTCTTCTGACTTCGGCAAAACTTATCTCGACCGGAGTCTCTCTGCCGAACAGTTCCACGTTTATCGTAGCTGTCTGCTTGGTGAGATCTATCTTCTGAACAACGCCCAGAGTATCTTTCCAGACACCTGCGACAACGGTGACTGTTTCTCCGACTTCGAAATCCACCGTGACGTTCTGCGTTCTGATTCCAAGCGGTTTCATCTCAGATTCTGACAGCGGTACCGGTTTGCTCCCCGGTCCGACAAAACCTGTGACACCTCTTGTGTTTCTCACGACGTACCATGTATCGTCATTCATTACCATCCTGACCAGGACATAGCCAGGGAACATCTTCTTCGGAACTGCTTTCTTTACGCCGTTCTTGACTTCAATAACATCCTGCATGGGGATCTTAACTTCGAAGATCTGCTCTTCAAGATGACGGTTCTGGATCGTTGTTATGAGGTTCGCCATGACCTTATTCTCATATCCTGAATAAGTGTGGGCTACATACCATTTGGGCTCCGTAGTCACAGCGCTCTCATCGAGCTGCTGTTCCGTATTGGTGTCCTGTATCGGAGCAGCACCTTCGTCACCCTGTGTGAGGACCCGCTCTGCTTCCGCCTTTTCTATATCAGCGGCCTTCTTCGTAAAATCAGGGCGCTTGATCTCTCTGACTTCCGGAAGGACGCCTGCTTTTATATGTATTCCGCTTTTAACAGATGTTTTCTTTTCTGCCATTGAACTGCTTCTCCTCTATAAGAATCCTTCAACTTAGCTCAGCTTGATGCCCATGAGAAAATCGATCAGTTCCTGTG
>Ga0172378_10001646_pt1 | contig 20764 bp, 17 predicted proteins | sample GrowelOW332metaG_FD_119755 | JGI IMG/M metagenome (GOLD analysis project Ga0172378, IMG submission 119755) | Groundwater microbial communities from an aquifer near a municipal landfill in Southern Ontario, Canada - Pumphouse #3_1 metaG | ecosystem: Environmental > Aquatic > Deep subsurface >... | reverse complement strand
CGAAGACCCGCGCCGCCTCCTAAGCCTGCTTGCGAACGATCTTGAGAAAAATAAGCCACAACAAAACTACTAGATAGGCCTAAAAGAAGGCTGAGTAAAGCACCCATGCCTAACCCTAAGCTTCTCTTAATGGCTTTCCTCATGCAGCAACCTCCGTCACTGAAAGATAGAAAGCATAATCGACGTAAAGATTAATCGCTAAACCGATATGTTCGGAGTCGAAGAGATCAGCCACGCCATTAAGGACGTTACCATGGATAGTTTCGTTACTATAATCAACCCCAACATAGAAAGAAAAGATACCGCCAACTACTGGACTTGCCGGACGAGAAGCTACGATATGATCATCCGAAACGATGTTAGCAAAAGAAGTCCCTCCAAAAGAAGAACGATAAGTAGTTCCAAGTTCTGAATAAGTCTTTGTTTTATGATAAGTTACATAATCTTCGTTAGTCTCATTAAGAGGATCATAAAGACTCATATCCGGTTCTGGAAGAGCAATGAAAGAAGAATTACTTAGATAGGTAAAATCAAGATATTCGGAGACGGGAAGGGCTGTTCCAACAACTCCTAAAGGATTAGTCTTCCTAGCCGTAAAAGAAAGTTTTACGGCAGAATCGTAATCTAAAGAAAATGATACTTTAAGCACCACATTAGTGTTTAAAGAAGAAACGCTAGCGTTATAAAGCGCCATATAAGTAGGATCAATAAGATTGAGAGAAACCGAAGAATCAGGAAGCAATGTCTTGCTCTTAACCCTTCCGCTCGCGTTGAAATCGATAAGGGAGGTCGAGTCAATATCATAGCCTCCGGAAAAATCAGGATAAACAAACTTAACAAGGCTTAAAGAAACATTATTTAGTTTTAAGGATCCGGAATCAACGTTAATGATGTCTGCCATCTTTTTGCTATAAGAAAGCCAGGCGAAAGTGCCTGAAACAAAAGAGACAGCGAGTCCTCCTACACTGCAAAGAGCAATTATCATTAACTTAATTCTATTCATTACTCTCCCTACATGCCCTCTTTATCAAAAACCATGTGGGTAATGATTTTTCCTATATCAGGCATAATCTCGAGACCTTTTCTTCTAAAACTAAGTCTTTGTTCTTGATTTCCTAGAGTATAAGAAACTCCCCGGACGCAAAGAAGACTAGTCTTCGATAAGGCGCAAGCAAGAGCAACCCCGTACCCGGTGTTGTCATAACCAATCATGTTTTCTTTCTCTTGGAGATAATGGTTATTAATGATTGGTTCAATATAGTTAGGTTCCATCAAGAAGGTTGAACCCGAAAGTAAGTATCCTCTTTGAACATAACGGCTAGAAAATAGGTAAGAAGTTTGCTCAGCATCCTGAACAAGAATGGTGTCACTCGTGAAGAACTCTCCAAAGAAAGGAAGCTGACCAAATTGAACTCCACTCATTAAGGTGTAATCGACGTTACAAGGATAGAAACGTTCGGCAATAAAAATATCTCCTTGATGAAGTTTTGAGTTAAACGAAGTCACAGTTCCAATATCGAAAACAATATAGGGCTCAAATTTTGAAATGATTTGAGAAACGATTAAAGAAGAAACAATCGAGTCTTCTCGAGCGTTAGCCAAAATAACTTCTTCTCGCCCGAGGTTTCCTTTGAATGCTTCAATACCTTCATAAATAAAGAAACTTTCAACTTTGGAGAGCTTAGCCTTGAAATAGATGATGTCGTCGTTAGTATGTCCGATGATTGCTATCATTTCTTTTTCTCCTTCTCAAAACGGTTAGCTAAAAGGAACCGTTCATAGTCGTAAGTAGTTAGAGGCTGTGAATAGTAGAAGCCTTGGATACAGTCGAGTCCTAATTTCTTGAGAATTTGGACTTGCTTATCGCTTTGAACACCTTCCGCAATGATACTCATTCCAAGAGCGTGTCCTAAATCGATAATACAGCCCACTAAATCTCGAGATTTTTGCTCAATTTCAATGTCATCAATGAAAGACTTGTCAATCTTTAATGTATCAAAAGGAATCCTTTTTAGGGCGTTAAAGGAAGAATATCCAACACCAAAATCATCGATTGAAGTATCAAAGTTAAGGTTCTTAAGTTTCTTAATGATGGCGGCTGTAAAAATAATATCTTTACTAGCGACACTTTCAGTTAACTCAATATCAATAAGAAGCGGACTTACCTTAAATTCTTCAAGAGTTGAAGTGAAGAAAGGGATTGCCGTCTGGTCATAGATGGTTCTTCTTGAAAGGTTAACGGAAACCTTTAGTAACCGTTTCTTTTCTTTACTCCACTTAGCGATATCAGCGCAAACATGGCGGAAGACATAACGGTCAATATCCGTAATACGTCCATTTCTCTCAGCAAAGGGAATAAAGAGACTAGGAGGAAGAACACCTCTAACAGGGTGATTCCATCTTAAGAGAGCTTCACATCCATAAAAGCGCTTAGTCTTAAGGTTAAACTTAGGCTGGTAATAAACTTCAAGTTGTCCTTCATCAATAGCCTGTTGAAGTTCATTAGCAAGGTCGCGCTTATTAGCACCTCCTTCTTCCATTTCTGGACTCCAAACAGCAATATCGTTGCTTAAGCGATTCGTTGAGTTATAAGCTTCAGCAAAACAGGCTCTCTTAATCGCTAATTTGGCATCATCCCCTTCTCTTAAAGAATAGGAGCCCATTAACAACTGCATATTAGGAAGGTTAGGCTTCTTCGAGAATTCTTCGAGAATAACTTCACCTAAAGAAGAAAGTTCGCTATAGAATTCGGCCGGATTACCTTCGCTCTTATAAATAAGGAAATCATCAGCAAGATTAAAACCAAATAAGTATTCCGATTTTCCATCACATAATTTTTGAATGGATCGATAAATAATGCCGTCAACTTCTTTTGCTTCGTCATAGGCATATTCACCAAAAGTCTCTCCCGCGTAGTTTCTAACCCCAACAGAGGCTAAGAAACCTCGAGCCTTTTTCTCTTTCTTGATAATTTTGTCGATTCTTTCTATTAAACGGCTTTCCGTATAAACTAAACCTTCGCAGTCAAAGGTTTCCGCCGTCATTTTCTTTTCAAAGAGGAGCTGGGCTCTTCTTTTAAAGAAAATGGAAGAAAGAATCAAAAGGAAAACGGAAAGTAAGCTTAAGCCTAATAAACTTAAGTTAATGATAATCTGAGTCGGGTGCTCCACTAGATAGTAGATAAAGAGTCCAATTTCCGCCGAAATGGAAGCAGCAAAGGCCACTAAGGAAATGGCGAAACGACTCTTTGAATGTTTTATGGTAGCTTTATTTTCCATTGCTTTTTCCTTTCTTATCCTTTTTAGCTTTCTTTTCTTCTTTCTTAATCTCTTTAAGTAGACGTTTCTTTTCTTCGGCTTTAGCCTCTTCGATTTCTTTAGCGATATCAATCTTTGCTCGTTCCTTTTCTTCAAAGAGGAGACAAGCAGCTTCATCTCCTGGATCAACTCCTGCAACAACTAGCCGATTATGAAGTTCTTCTTTTTCGGCTTTCTGGTCTTCTTTAGATTTCTTGATTAGGTCCACTCCAGAAAGAACGGCAACTAAAGAAATAGGAACTAAAACCATAACCGGAACAAACCAAGCTGAGACCAAAACTTGGAGAAAACCCCCTAAAGCATCATTATGGAAAACAACTTTTCCTATAATTGAGGAAGAACCAACAATATCTCGATAGGTCGAGGAAACACCTTCAGGATGATTCCATGGCGACAAATTATCTCCTGTTGCATAAAAGATTGCTGCCCCAGGGGTAGAGGGAAGATAACGAGGACGGAGCGAGAAAACCTCATCTTGCACCGTCTTAATAAGAACTTCTTTCCCATTACTAACAGTAATTTTCTCCCCGCCTTGGGACCAAGTTAAACGATTATCAATAGAATAAGTCTCTTCTTTCGAAATGTAGAGGTAAGCCTCGCCTTCAGCCGTTGTTGGAGTTATTTGAATTTCCTTAACGCGGTGAGAAACAACGCCACCACTGGAACCATCAGGGAACTCTAATTCGTTATTATAGAAAGTGAGAATATCGTCAGGTTGAATGTCTTCCACCGCAGTTTGCTGAGCAATGATACCCGTTCCGACACTTAAGGAGTCAGGTCTATCTCCCACCATAGAATCAGTAGCAACATACATAAAGGAGCGACCAAATAAAGAAGGAACCCCATAGTTAGAGTTTTTACTAAACATCATGGTGACGGTGCAAACTAAAACAAGAGCGATTAAAACTAAAAGAACGCCGCTGACAATATTAGAAATCACCTTCCCTATTTTCTTTGCCTTAGCTTTTTCCATCTTTACTTATCCTTGTTCTCCTTCGAGAAGTTAGGAACGAATTTGACACCTTTTTTGTTGAAATGGGCATTGTCCCCCCTTTTAGGGGCCTTTTTGGTTGCTAAAGAAGCTACTCTTTTCCTTTTATTTGGCTTGCTTTCTTTCTTTCCTTTATTAACAATTTTCTGATCTGCCGTCGCTAAAACCTGAGGAGTCTCCACATCATTAACTACGATTGGGGTGTCTTTATTTATTGATTCAATAACCGGAGCCTCAATAGCGATTTCTTCTTTTCCTTTAAAAGGAACATCCCTCTCTTCAGCTTTAATCTTCTTTTCCTTAAGTAATTTAGTTTCTTTAGATTTATCAACGAGGCCTTCCTTCTTAACCTTTTCACGGAGAAGAGCTAAGAGTCTTTCTTCTTCCTTCTTAGCTTCCTCTAAAGCTTTCTTTCTAGCAGCCTCTTCCTTCTTAGCCTTAATAGCTAAAAGGCGAGCCTTTTTAGCCTCTTCAGCAGCCGCTCTCCGGGCCAACTCTTTCTCGTATCTTTCTTTTCTTTCTCGGAGTTCTCTTTCTTCCTTCTCGGCTTGTTTCTCTCTCCATAAGGCTTGTTGTTTAGCGATTTTAGCAGCTTTTTCGGCTTCCGCTTTAGCTTTAGCAGCGTTTTCTTTCTTCTTAAGAGCGGCTTCATCCGGCAACAAAGCCATCTTATTCTTGCTCTTCTTGTCTTTCTCAAGAACATCAGAATAAAGGAACTTATCATCTTGAAAAGCCTCATCTTCGAGGTTAAGAAGTACTCGAGGAGTAAGTTTCTTGTTCTTCTTTTTAGTCGGAGCCTTAACAGCTGTACCGGCCACTTGACGAGAATAAAGAGTCATCATGCTGCCAAGCACTAATGAATAAATATCTTTAATATATGACTCATCAAATTTAATTTCTTCTTCTTTAATAGAGTAAGAAACACCAAGTTTGGTATAAGAATCAATAAATTTCCAAAGCTGATAAGCCTTGTGATAATAAGGATTCTTAAGAAGCATATTGGTTTGAGAAATAGGGTTATGAACAGGTTTAGCCCCTGCCATTCCATTCATAAAAGGAGAATGCAGATAGTAAACAGCCCTCTCTCTTAACTTAGAAATTTTTGCTAAAAGAGCAGCATTCTTCTCCCCTCGCCCATTGTCTTTAGAAGGAATCGAAGCCTTAATCCGGGAATCCACTTCATAGAGAACCCCATTGATCTCCGTCGAACTATGAACTAAAAGGAGATCGGAATCTCGCGTCTCGCCGTGGTCTTTAATGAAGTTGTAACGTTTTTCGATAAAAACGACCAACTTCATTATGAGAGTCATAACAAAACGGTTTTCATAAATCTGGAGGTCTTCTTCTGAGCTAATCGAAAGGATCTTTTCAGGGAGAATGTTGCCATGTTCATCATATCCATGAACAAATTCGCTATGAGAGGCTAAATGACGAACACTAGCAGCGGTCACTCTTTTTGCTAGAGCAGAAATTACAACCTCTTCTCTTTCTTTAATAAACTTCCGAGGATTAGAAATAATCGAGTCGATGGCTAAGAAACCTTCTTCAAGACTATCAACCCATTTTTCGTCGTAAAGCTTACTTTCTTCTCGACTCTTTTGGGCTATGAAATTGTCACCCTCTTGCTGAACATAGGAAAGCAAAGACCGGAAGCCGGCGTTGCTCTTAAGCAACCCGTCGACTTTCCGGATGTAAGAATTTTGCATTTTCTTCAGCGTGGGGGCCTTCTTTTCCATATTATCCGTTCATCTTAAGTAGGTTCTTAATCTTTCCTTTGCTCATTCCAAACTCGTTCTTTCCGAAGAGTTTAGTTAACTTCGCGTCGAGTTCCCCTAACTCATCGCGAAGGAAGGCAATATTTAAAGTTTCAAATTTCTTTAATATCTTCGTGGAGAAGATGTAATCAATAGCCCCAAGTTCGGTTCCCCCACAAGCAACATAACAAGGAACAAAGTTCCGAAGTTGCTTCATGATACGGTTACCGAAGGCAAGCTTGAATTTTTCAATAACGAAGGCATCGAGTTCTTCAAACTTATCAAGACTCTTTTGGCTGAGAGGATAATTAGTTAAAGCTTCTCCATAAAGTTTCTCTAAATAAGAGTAAGGAAGGGCAAGAGACTCCGTGAATTCGTTATCAAAGGCAATACCTTTGTTATCGAAGAAGATTGACATAGCACGGTCATAAACCTTATCAGTAATAGTAAAGGTTGAGTCGTCGTTATTAGCAGTTCCAATGAACCAAGCATTTTGAGGAATAAGCAACTTTCCATCATGGAGATGCTTAGGATCTCCGGGTTCTGGAGAGGAAATAAGATCGATATTCCATTCGTTGACGTTCGGCATTTCCATGATGGAAAGGAATTCAGCAAAATAATACTCAATACGAGCAAGGTTCATTTCGTCGAGAACGATGATGTTAGGATCCTGACGATAGGTAGTCTCGTAAATAGCCCTAAGGAACTCAGTTTCAGTGAACTTATGAGTAAAGTCATTATAGAAGCCTAATAACTCCGTTCGGTCTCTCCAACTTGGTTGGACTGAGCAGATGACGGCATTGTTTTGAAAGAAACGCCCTAAGGCATAAGGTAAAGAAGTTTTACCTGTACCAGAAATACCTTCAAGAATGATGATTTTGCTTGTTCCCATCGAAGCAAAAAGAGCTTGAATGGTTGGAAGAGTGTAGTAAAGACCAAGTTGAGAAGCCGCAAATAGGCGGAACCTCTGACAAATTTCTTCTAAGGAAATTCCCTGATCAGCCTCCGAAATGACGATCTTGGTATCAAGAGTTTCATACTTCTTGTCAACCCCGATAAGACGCGGGAAGCGAAGGCTTTCGTCACTAGACTTTTCTCCGCTTGAACCGTCCTCTGCCCCATTACTAGTGCGGTTTTCAGCTGGCTTTCCAATTCCTAAACCAGCCACTTGAAGGCCAAGGATTTGGTTCTTTTCTTGGGTCGCGTTATAAAGCTCAAGATTTAGTTTTTCAACTTCTTCAATCAAGCGATCTTTATCCACTTCTCTTTTATAAAACTTAATGTACTTGCTTAAGCCTTTATAGATTAAGAAACCTAACCCTCCAATTAGAGCGGCAAACAGAATCGTAAAGAGAACAAAGAAGAACCAACCAGCCCCTCCAAAACCACTTGAGTAAGCTTGAAAATAACCATGGTATTCATCGAATTCAGCAGGAACCTTAGCCCAAGGATAGGCAAAAACATCGGAGAAAAACTTTCCGAGGTTTTTGAAAAATGCTACTAGCGTTTTTTGAAGATACGAGAAGTAATCGTTCATTTTTAGACTCCTTTGCTCTTATAAAGTCCATTAAAAGCTAATTTAATGTTGAGAGTAGAATACCCGATCGCGTTGGTTGCTTGGGCGTCCCATCCTTCGAGATAGATAGTAACAACAAGCCGTTGCTCGGTTTTTGCAGGAATATATAGAAGAGGGTTAGTACCATCATCTAGTCCTAATTGATTAAGAGTAAACGTACTCTCACTAGCGAACTCTAGTCCGTTACTTATAGATTCTTTGAGGTTAAGAGGACTTACCCCTTCTCTAGTATTTCCATTAAAAACGTCGAGAGTCTTGTCGATGTCACCACCGTAAACAATCTTGTCCTTATTGGAACACTCTCCAAACAAGACTTCTTTTCCGTTTGAAAAGTCATAATCCCCATCCCCATTAAGGTCAAGACGACCGCCAAAACGAGTATTTGATGGTTTCGAAACATTAGGTTCGAAGATTTTGAATGTTGTTCCCTTTTCAACAACCTTACCGTCCTCAACATCGACATCTCCGCTAAAGAAGGAAACGCGGGCTGCCTTAGCAGCTTGATCGAGGTCTTCCGCACTATAAAGCCCGGTGCTCTTTGAGGCAGTAATAAGGTTTGCTTCATGATCAGCAACAATAAAGGTTGAAGGAGCTAGATATAGATATGTATCGCGCGCGCTATAGAAAAAGAACTCAAACTGGAAGAAACCATCCCCAGCAATTGGAGGCATGTTAGTAAAATCTGGTGAATAATATGAAGACCTAAGAATAGGAAGGGTGTTTGCTGAATCAATGCCTTCTTTGAGCCATCGGTTTTGGAACGATGAAGTGACAAGACCTAACTCGTCTCCTTTTTCGTAATTGCCATACCCTTCTAAGGAAATAGAATCAATGTTTGTATCACCATCTTCATCTTTCAAATAGATTTTATCATTACCTTTTTTAGCCGCTACTAAAGCGAAATCTTCATTCTTATCAAAGGAAACATGGAAGTTTCCAACGCCAGGATTAGAAGAAACTGCAAACCAAGCAAAAGTAGAAGTTACAAAAACACTTAAAGTAAGCGAAAGAAAACCAATGCCTAAAATAAGCAATTGAAGTTTCGGTAGGTTTTTACTTTCAAAATGTTTCTTTCTCATTTACTTACCTATTGCGCCATAAAAGTCATAGACAAAGTCATCGAAGAATTGCTAGGTTCTTGTCCTTTGCAGTCAGCATCGTAGCCTTCCAACCACATAACGACGCTATAACGAACAACTTCGTTTGGTTTAAGACCACTGATCTTTTGAAAAGCAGCGTTGTCACTAATAAATTCAGTAGCAAAGCCTTTATTAGCCTCTTGTCGGCAAACACTCGGGTCCTTCTTACCATCAGTCATGTTGAACTGACTAATTGGCTCTCTCCAATCCTTACTACCATCATCGTTAAGGGAATAACTAGTTGATGCCATAGCGTAAGTTTCGAAGTCGTGAGTAGCCTGAGAAGGATCGGCAGTAACTATGTTGGTGTAAAGCCGAATTCTAAGAATATCAATAAGGGAAACAGCACCTTCGGTCCGAACAACATCATCAATGTTAAGAGACACCATAAATTCGATATCTCGTTCAGTGGTGTTCTTTAAGAAGAACGCATAGTTCATGTAGGTATCATAAAGTTTGTTCCCATCAAGGGCGTTTGTTTTCGTCCCGTTAGTTACATTCCCATCTAATGCATCAAGAACAGAATGCTCACTAGGCAAAGCATCTGCGTTGTTGACATAAGCGTTCTCCAAACCACTAGCCTTTAAATAAGTCGTTGGACTAGAAAAAGAGGGAGAATCACTCAGCGTTAAGACGTTTTTCTCGATGTCTACTAATTGAATTGAAAAGTTTCCTGAATAACGCCCAAGGAAAGAAAGAATAGAGAGCGAACCAACACCAATGAAACCAACGAAAAAAACAATCCACGCAACTTTTTTGCGTTTCTTATTTTTCGCGTATTTTTCAGGGGTATTAAGACTCCCGGTTTTACTTTTCAATGCCGTTCTCCTTAGGAAACAAAAAATCGACGCTTCTTACCACCATCATGGTTCGAAACCGCCCAAGGAAGGAAACAAGCTGTTCTCACCGCGGTTGCCCGCCGCTATGAGGAGCATGATCCAACGGCAACTGGCTGCCATCAAGAGAAGGCCCTATAGTTTTGCGCCGCCGGGTTTCCCCGGTTTTGCCTTTACGTTAGTAAGATAATCTTGCACGTAATAATTGTCAAGTGAAGTAATTATAGTAAAGACTAGTTTTTATCGAATAAATATAGTCAATTGCTATGGTTTTTGGGAATAAAAAAACGGATGACTTTTTTTCATCCGTTGATAATCAACTCCAATTTATTCTTTCGTATTGTCTTTTTCTTGCATTTCTTTCATCAACTCGGCTTTAGCTTGTTCTCTAGCCTGTTTCTGAATTAAGTTCCTCTCCTTATCGCTTAAGGAACTTTCACGTTGGCTGAGGTAAAAGAGTAAAAAGATGATATCAGCAATAAAAATGATAAAAATTGGAAGAACAATAATAATGAAGAACCAAACAGGATTGTTAATAAACCACCCAATAAAAGGACCGTTTACTTGGATATTGTAAGCGTGATCCTGGGTAATAGTTCCTGTTAAAGTAAGGATTGAGATTACTAAACAAAAGACTAAAACAGCAACTTCTAACGCGCCAATAGCCCAAATCGTTGAATTATTAATTTTTTTCATAATAATGTGAAAACTTTCTAACTGGGATAATTCTAGCATAAATGGGGGGCTAATTTACAATAAGATAAAAAAAGTGGTTGGTTTTTATGAAAAAGTGGCTTGCTAAGTGGCTTTTTCGCATAGATACTATATGTGTTCCATTTCAAGCAACGATGCCCAACGCTAAGCAGAATGGATACATTGCCCATTTGAGAAATGTTCCTGAACTTCCATCAGTGATCAGGAAAAATTCTCCTCTGTTACCGAAAGGAAAATTAAAATGAAGAACAGAACAAAACTAGCCTTAAGTCTTACATCCTTAATCGCCGTAACCGCCGGAATTGGCACTGCTGCCACCTTCGCCTGGTTCACCACCACAAGAACAGCTACTGTTAGTTTCAGCAAAACCAACGTTACCTTCGAAACCATCAACCTTGGAGTTACTCTTGATGAAGGAAGCGGATACGTAAGCACCAATACCGAAAAAACTCTTTCTATCACTAGCACTGCCCTTGAAACCAAAGGCACAACTATTAAAGACGTTTCTGGAGATGGAACTAACATGTTCCGCCCAGTTTGGTTAGCTGACCAAGAAGGCGTTAAAGCCAGCTCTGTCACTGATATCAGCGGCACCAAGGCTAATAATTACGTTCAATTCACTCTCACCGTTGCCAACACTGGAAACTCTGCCATGGAAGTCTACATCAACAAAGGCTCCAAGATGGTCGGAACAACCGTTACTCCAGTTAAGGCCGGAACTCCAACCACTGAAGAAACCGCTCAAATCAACAGCAATACTGTTGCCGCTCACCAAATGAGAGCTGCCTTCACTGTTAAAGATGACAAAGCCACCTCTGATCCAGAACTTAGAACTATTTGGCAAAATGCTGTTTCTTCGAAGAATACTTATGTTAATAGCACCACAGTAAGCGGAGAAACCATTTCCACTGCTGAATACGCTTCCAGCGTTCACATCAAAGGAACCACCGCTGGCGGAAACAACGTTGCTGAGTTCACTGATGAGATTAACGCCAGCGCTAAGACATCTGCTGCTTATCTCTGCACCACTGCCGCTGGAAAATCTTCTTCCATCACTGTGACTTATTGGCTTGAAGGAACCTTCTACACCGGTGCTGATAGCACTGCTCCAGACGGAATCACCAAATTCAATCCTAATGACGCCATCGGCGGAAACACCAATCTTAACCTCAACCTCGTTGGCGTTAAGGCTTAATTCTAATAATCAGATAACTAAAAAGAACCGGGCGACCGGTTCTTTTTTTCCTACATAGCCTTGAGTAACACTATAAAAAGGTGATTAAGACTCTAAGACTTTCTTAAGCCATTCGCCAATGGCTCTTATTGTTTTAGGAGACACAATTAATGAATCTACTTTGGTTTCCTTCACTACCATTAAGTTGATTTCTTTTACATATCTCCTATCTTTACTTAAAAGAAAAGAGCCACAGAATAACTTAACTAATGAGATAGAGCCTTAAGATAACCAAAAGATATTTTCTTGCGCGTTGCTTATTGAGTTGATGGTAATCAAAATCAAACGACATGATTAAATAGAGGAAATCAGCAAGCTTTAGTAGTTTAAAATAACGAGAAAAGAGAATTTCCCTATAAAGATCTACTTATCAATAACAAACAAAACAAACAGTGTGGCGCTTAAACTACTTATTGGCAAAACCAATAAGCCCTAAAAGCTTTCGTTTCTAAGAATTAAGTTATTAATATGCTTCAGGAGCAAGAACGTAGTAGAGAGAGTTCGACTCAACTTCAACACCATTAGGCAACCTAATTGTCCCCCCTTTAACTCCAGGCGTATTTGTATCAAATTCTCCAACAATATCTTTTGACGAAACGTCATATTTTATTGGGTAAGACACTTTTAAGATGAAATTATTAATATCGGTTTCTAAGGTCACCCGAAAAGTAAACTCTTTTGCTCCATAATTAACTAAAGATAACTCCTCTTCCGGCACATTACTTAAAGCAGAAAACTTTAAGTTAGTCTTGTCGTAGACTTCTAATGGAATAAGGGCGTAGCCGCCAGGTTGACCAGCATCCTCAAATTTAGCTAAAGCAAACTGTTTGCCTAAAGGTAAACCCGTCTCAGTCATTGAAGGCAAATGGACTTCGGTAACCGTCATAGTTCGAGCAGCATCATCAAATAGAGAATCCTTAACATTAACGATTGTAGATTTAAGATCGCCATTAAAATCATTTGGAATAAGCAAGGATTTCAACGAGTAGTGCTGAGCGCAAACAACATTAGAGTAAGCAGCAACATCGTTTTTAATAATCACACCGTTAAAGAAATTAGGCTCATTATTAAATTCAAAATCTAAAAGGTAATCAATTGCAGGAATGACATAGTACGTATAACGGAAAGTAAGCTCGCTCTCATCCATCAAGATAACCTTTACATCAACTGTAGTTTTACCGAGTTTATCAGTTTTAAACTGGTCGAAATCAAATTTCTTCATTACTGAGTCAGTATGATTCTGGCCAACGAAAACACCAATTTCGCCTACAAAGTCCTCTAAGCTTACTTTATGGCCTAATTTCATAACATCTTTCCTTAATGGGAAATTTCTTAATTCTGAGAAAGGCAAATCATACATAACATTAGCGGAGAGTTTATCTAAAGTCTCTTGAAACAGTGTCATAACTTGATATAGCCCTGCTTCTGAAGCCAGATCGAGAGTCCCCATTTTAGAAAGACTAAGGAGGAAATCATTGAAATCAACACCAAGATCAGTAAACAAGAGATTTATAGCAACAAGATCATTTGAAGACATTTTTTTGAATTCAGCATCAAGAAATGAATAAAGAATGTCAATAGGATTAGTCTGTTTAGAAGCAGCATCCATAATCGCTTCAATTTCTTTATCAGTAATCTCCTTAGCTAAAGTAGTAATTAAGTGATAAAGGGCTGCTCCTCTTTCAGGAGTAATCTTCCTCTGGAGTTCTTCCAGTTTCTTTGTCGATAATTCTAAGATATCAAGCGGAATCCAGTTCTTTGTTAGGAACTGGAAGTCCTGCATCTTGATAACGATACTAAATATTTGTTCTAACAATATCTGTTGGCTCGCTAAGTTTGGTTCTGAATCTTCTAAGATTTTTCCTAATTGATTCAGGAGATGAGCAAGACTTAAATCTATAGTAGAGAATTTAGTTACAAAAGACTCGTAAATAGCCTCATTAACGAAGATTTTTAAAGCATTCATCCCGCTTTGAGGATCTCCTAAAGGAATCATACTCAATAAAGCGGCAAATTCTAAAGTCGAAAGAGTTTTAATAGAGGACAGTAAAAGAGCCTTTACGAAACGTCCTAGATAACGGAAAGGGGTATCTATAACGTCTCTATAAGAATTTAATAGAAGAAGGTTGGGGTCTTCTAAATCGAAAGAGTAAGAAGAATCAAGGAATGGGGCTAAAGAATTCAAATAGGATAAGTAACCGTCGTCCAGTTTATTATCAATACAGTATTTTTTAAGATCACTATAACTCTCTTGGTTTAAGCCTAAATAACCTTTTTCAAAATCAAGTTGTCTTTCAGGGCTAATAAAGTTTAAGAACGAGGATAGGAAAAGGTTCTCGAGTAATAATCCAATCTTGTCCCCATCAACGTTAACTAAAAACGTTTGAAGCGAAACAAGAGCTCCCTTTAGTGAACCTTCGATAGAATCAGCATCTTTTATCTCATTAATTTTTAAGAAGGAATTGACAGTATTGAATAAATACTTGAAGTCCGTGACTGTCAAACAAGAAGCATTAAATATTTCTCTAAAAATCTCTTTAGCGGAATCTCCTGTCTTTAAGACATTGCAGAATTCATCAAATTCTTTACTTGAGACGTCTCCTACTGGGTATTCTTTGAGAGGTTCACTTAAGTTAACAGAACCACCTCCACCTTCGGAAGTTGATCCGCTACTCGAAGTAGTCGTATTTTCTGATGAGGTGACATCGATTGATGAAGAGTCATTACTAAGGGTATTTTCACTAGTGTTAGTCGACGTTTTTGAAATACCAGGAATCTCAAAATTGCATGCGGTTAACGAAAAGATTGTTACGAATAAGGACAACAATTCAGCTTTTTTTGCCATTTTCTCCCCTTTTTACTTCATAATAGCATCAAGAAAACGGAAATCAATAGCTATAAGTGTCATAAAAAAAGACCTGTTAACAGGTCTCTTCTTTAACAACAGCTTTAGCTTCTGCTTCGTCCATGAAGTAGAACAATTTCTTTTCTTTCTTTGCTAAGTACATCGCCTTATCACTGCACCGAATTAAGAATAAAGGTGAAGGCATCCATTCTCCAGTTTTAACAATACCGGCACTATAGGAGAGATCCATTCCTTCAGGAGAACGTTCTGCGAAGAAAACAGCCACTTCTTTAAGGAAATTAATAAGAGTTTCTTCATCCGTCTTTTCGGCAATTAAAACGAATTCATCTCCACCATAGCGGAAAACTTGGCAGTTAGGTGGTAAGGCGTCTAAAAGACAAGAAGCGAAAATCTTAAGAATTTGGTCACCCTCTAAGTGACCATAGATATCATTAATTAGTTTGAAGACATTAAGATCCATAAAACCAACGAAGCCACCTGCTCTTAAATCCATAGCCCCAATGGAAGCTAAGCACATTTTCTTGTTATAGAGTCCCGTTGTTAAGTCGTGTCTGGATTCTTTAAATACATCACCTAAATATTCTTCTAAATAAAGGAGTCTTCTAATAATTACTCCATAGGCATCTTGTTCCTTGTCATAAACCACGACCACAGCAAGAAAAAGTCTTTCTCCCCCTCTAGTGTATGGAGTCTCAAAGACTAAACGAGGCAAATCATTCGTCTTAATCGAAGCTAAATCTATACAAAGATGATCAAAAGAATAAAAATTCCGTGATCGAATAAAGTTATTGTTGTCATTAAAAACTGTTGCAAAGCACATTTTTTTCCGTCTTAAAGAACTTCTTAGATGTCCACTTTCATTGACGAGCTCAAAATCGTTATGAAGAAAATCACCTTTCCCATCAACCGAAAAGAAAGCATATGACTCTTTATCTTTTGATGACTGGTCATATGAATGAATTGTATTAAAATCGAATTTTCCCATAGCAATTAAATAAAGTACTCACTCTATTGTTTATATATAAACATAGTAAGGACCGCATGTAAAACTATTTTTACATTTTTTTGCGTAGGCGCCTCCACGCGCGCGTAAAAAGAAAATCGGAAAGAAAAAGCCGCCCAACATTGCTGGGCGGCTTTTAGCATATGTCATCTAGTAGATTCGCTTCTCACTTCCGATATCGAAGAGATGAGCTTTCTTTGAATCAAAGAGAATCTTAATCTTATCTCCGATGTTGATTTCGTGAGTAAGCGGAATCTTAGCAACTAAGTCAATACCGCCAAAATCACTATGGACATAATATTCATGACCTAGTAACTCAGCAACGGCGACGTTGATGTCGTAAGCGGTACCGCCGTATTTGGCAAGATGCTCAGCATCACCTTCGTGGACGTCTTCTGGACGAATACCGAAGATAAGTTCATGAGCTTCGTTCTTGGCTTTGCTATCATGAGCAAGTTTTTCTTCAAGAGCGGTAATCTTTTCAGAAAGAGCAGCTGTTGGAGCCGAAGCATTCTCGGCCTTTAATGCCTCAATTTCAGCATTGTCAGCCGCAATCTCATTAGCGTAGAACTCGTCATGTCCGGCTTTAAACTCAGCATTTAGGGCAATCTTAGCGCCATTACCTAAAGTAATAGAACCATCGCTGTAGGTAGCCTTCATAAAGTTCATAGCAGGAGAACCGATGAATCCGGCAACAAAGAGGTTAGCTGGATGGTTGTAGATCTCGATTGGAGATCCGATTTGTTGGATATAACCAAGTTTCATAACGACGATACGAGAAGCCATGGTCATAGCCTCCGTCTGGTCGTGAGTAACGTAGATCGTTGTGGCGCCTAAAGCTTTGGTTAATTTGATGATTTCACTTCTCATCTGGACACGGAGTTTGGCGTCAAGGTTACTTAAAGGTTCATCCATAAGGAAGACCTTAGCGTTTCTAACAATGGCACGGCCTAAGGCAACACGTTGACGTTGTCCACCCGAGAGGGCTTTTGGCTTTCTGTCGAGATATTCTTCGATTTGAAGAATCTTGGCAGCATCGTGGACACGGCGATCGATTTCAGCTTTTGGAAGGTGACGAATCTTAAGACCGAAGGCCATATTGTTGTAGACAGTCATATGAGGATACAAGGCATAACTTTGGAAAACCATGGCGATGTCACGATCTTTTGGGGTTCTGTCATTGCTGTATTCACCATCGATATAAAGTTCACCATTGGTGATATCTTCAAGACCAGCAATCATACGGAGGGTGGTTGATTTACCACATCCGGAAGGACCAACGAAAACGATAAATTCTTTCTTCTCGATGTCGAGGCTGAAATCAAAAACAGCTTGAACACCATTATCGTAGACTTTGTCGACATGGCGGAGAGAAACGTAAGCTAAGTCTTTAGGAGTTTCTTTGCTCACTTCCTTGGCTAATTCTTTCTTACGGGCTCTGATTTCTTTCTTCGAAACAGTGGTAACGACGTCGTGAGGTTTCTCAATCGCAGTCTCCTCTTTTGGAGTCTCGACAGGAGTTTCAACAACGGGGGTTTCTTGTTTTAATTCAGCAAGAGTTTCTTTTTCGATTGTTTTTTTAGCAGGTGCGGCTTTTTTAGCAGTCTTGGTCGTCTTTTTGGCTGCGGTCGTCTTAACGGCCTCAGTTTCTTTTTTTGGAGCTTTCATTTTATGGAAAACCTTTCTTTTGAAAAATAATATCACGGAGTTAATAAGGTGTCTTGTGCGCGTTGCACAAATCGAATATCAAGGAAAGAATTAAGAAGAAAAGCGCTTGAGAAACCTCGAGCGCTTAACGAGTTTACATTAAAGAAGTGTAAAGGTCGATAACTTCAGCTTTGCTTGGATCACGAGGATTACCTGGGCAGCAAGCATCAGCAAGGGCGCTGTCCGCTAAGAAGGAAAGATCCTTTTCGTTAACAATTCCTTTTAGGTTGGTTGGAATACCCACCGCTTTAGAAAGATCGCTAACAGCCTTAACAGCGGCTTTTCTATATTCATCTTGGTTCATGTTATCAACGCCTTCAACACCCATAGCTCTAGCTAATTCACGGTATTTTTCGCCAGTAGCTGGAGCATTATAGGCTAAGACGGTTGGAAGAATAATCGAGCAGGCAACTCCATGAGGAGTGTCATAGAAAGCGCTTAAGGGATGTGCCATCGAGTGAACGAGACCAAGTCCAACATTGGAGAATCCCATGCCAGCAACATATTGGCCTAAGGCCATTGCCTCGCGCCCTTTTTTCTCATTGGCGCAGGCTGAGACTAAATTAGAAGAAATAATCCTAATAGCCTCAAGGTGAAACATATCACTTAACTGCCAGGCTCCTTTGGTAATGTATCCTTCGATGGCATGAGTTAAAGCATCCATTCCGGTGGAAGCAGTTAAGCCTTTAGGCATACTCTCCATCATGGCAGGATCAACAATTGCAACTAAGGGCATATCATGAGGGTCAACACAGACAAATTTTCTTTGTTTCTCTTCATCCGTAATAACGTAGTTGATGGTGACTTCCGCTGCAGTTCCTGCAGTAGTAGGAACAGCAATTATTGGAACACAAGGGTTCTTTGTAGGAGCCACTCCTTCTAGACTACGAACATCACTAAACTCAGGGTTAGTAACAATAATACCAATAGCTTTAGCGCTATCCATTGAAGAGCCGCCGCCAATAGCGATAATGCAATCAGCTTGGCTTTCTTTTAAAGCCTTAACTCCTTGAATAACATTATCAATCGTTGGGTTAGCCTTAATATCCTTATATAGAGAATAAGGAACATTGGCGGCCTCAAGTAACGAAGTAACTTTCGCGACCACTCCAAACTTAACTAATCCTTCATCAGTGCAGATGAGAGCTTTCTTCCATCCGTGACTCTCCATCTCAGGAACGATGTTTTCAATAGCACCATACCCATGATAGCTAACAGGATTCAGACAGAAACGGTTTGACATAAGACTCCTTTCAAGGGCGTTTAGCCCAAATAACCTTCATTAAATATTCTATAAGACGTCTTTAGAGATGCCAATAAGATTACCTATAGCACTCGCCTCAGCCGGACCAACATAGACCCGTTTGCCTGTGGCTCTTTCAGTTAAGTCGTTTAAGTAGGCATTGCGACTCCCGCCTCCAAAGACACAAATAGCCTTAAGATTCTCTCCTAAGATGTTTTCTAAGGATGTAATAGCCTCGGCGTATCCCTTAGCTAAAGAAAGATAAACACAGTTGTAGAGTTCCCCTCGACTACGAGGATGAGGTTTTCCTTCTTTATCTAATAAAGCAAAGATTGCTTGCGCCATATAAGGGGGATTAAGTAAAGAAGAGTCATTAACATCAAAAGTCTGATGATAACAACGACCTTTCCTCGCTAATTCCACGGCTGTTCCTGCATTAATAGAGTTCTTCTCTTCGGCAATAAGCCGATTAATAATCCACATCCCCATGATGTTTTTTAAGAAACGAATATGACCAACGCGAGATAATTCATTAGTAAAGCCAGCCTCAAACGTAGTCGTAGATACCAAAGCTTGGTTTCTTTTAACACCTAAGAGACTCCAAGTCCCTGATGAAAGAAGAATATCGCCTTTTTCCACCCCAGACCCGACAAAGGCAGCAGCCGTATCGTGAGAGTAGCTTGTATAAACTAAGCTCGAATATCCTATCATCTCTTCTATTTTAGGAAGAAGTTTTCCTAAACACGTGTTGGCCTCAACAATATTAGGGAAAAGTGTTTCGTTTATCCCAAGAGAAGTAAGAATTTTAGAAGGAAAAGAAGAGGAAGCAGCCGAGAATAAACCCGAAGTAGAAAGAATAGAAACCTCGGTAGCCATAACTCCGCTTAGTAAATAAGTTAGATACATTGGGAGAAATAGAAGGGTTTTTGCCTCTTTGATTTTATTTGAAAGAACATCATCATAAAGCTGATAAACACTATCAAAACCATGCGGTTGGCAACCAGTTAAAGAATAGATCTCACTAGGAGAAAGGAACTCTTTTTTCCTTTCTTCCCCGCGAGCATCGCGGTAAGAAACAACATCTCCAATGAGGTTTCCTTTATTATCAAGTAAAGCATAGTCAACCCCGAACGAATCGATACCAATTCTTTCGGGGATTTTCCCAATTTCTTTGCATTTAGATAGACCAGTAAGAACCTCACTAAACATCTCCTCAATGTTGTAGTGAACTGGGGCACCATCTTCTTCTACGAGTTTATGACGAAAACGATACACTTCCTCGGTGATAAGTTTATTACCTTCGTAGTGTCCTAAAATATGACGGCCACTAGAGGCTCCAATATCAATTGCGAGGAAGTACTTCACCGAAGGTAACCCTCATGAGGAATAATATGAAAGGCATCCGCTAACTCTTTGAGATTTGAATCAGTGATGATATTTACTTCTTTTCTAGAAGAATACCCTAGATAAAGTTCGGCACCTTTTTCGACGGTTTCAATTAATCCAAAGGCTTCATCAATGCTTTCTCCACAACCATAGACACCATGAAGAGCCCAAACAACAACTCAAGTCTCATTCATTTTCTTAGCGGTAGCTTCTCCAATATCATTGGTGCCACAAAGCATCCAAGGGAGCACTCCTACCCCTTCAGGGAAGACAACAATGCATTCGCTCATTGAGCGCCACAAGTCGACAGTAAAAGACTTTTCATCTAAATCATGAACGTGGCTCATGATCAACAAATTAGTTGGATGAGTGTGCATAACAACGTGATGTTTAGGATCAATCTTTAAGCGAGTAGCATGGCATAAAAGGTGAGCGTAGATTTCGCTAGTGAAACACCCATCATCTTCAAAACCATAAAGAAGTTGGGCCGTCTTTAAGTCATCTTTAATCTTAAAGACACCAATATTATGAGAAGGATCACCTTTAGTGTTTCTAAAATATCGGCCCGTTCCAGTAAAGGCAAAGACTTTTCCCTCTAAAAGAGGATCGACAGTTAAAGGAAGAGAAATCTCCCTAATAACGTTTTTAGCGTTGTCAAAATAGGTTTCGACATCCTTCTGGTCGATAATAATCGAGACATTACCGCCATTTCTTTCATCCCAACCGAGATGATACATTGTATCGATGATGTTCAAATACTCATTGATTGCAGGGCAATCTAAAGCTTTATTATTCATGAATATGCCCTACTTTCTTTTGGATTGAACCTTAAGTTCATAGTCTTTAAGAGCAGCTTCCATTTCGAGTCCCGAGACAATACCTTTCGAGGCTAAGAGATAATCCCAGACATCGTTATAAGGTAAACCATGTTGATCTTCGAGAAGAAGGAGACGTTTGCTTCGATTGCCGTCAAGTTCTGTTTCTTGAAGCAAGGCGGT
>Ga0172378_10001644_pt1 | contig 20781 bp, 27 predicted proteins | sample GrowelOW332metaG_FD_119755 | JGI IMG/M metagenome (GOLD analysis project Ga0172378, IMG submission 119755) | Groundwater microbial communities from an aquifer near a municipal landfill in Southern Ontario, Canada - Pumphouse #3_1 metaG | ecosystem: Environmental > Aquatic > Deep subsurface >... | reverse complement strand
GTCCATTGATTAAATTCCGCAATACCGTAAAATCCAATACCAACATCTTTTAAATAGGTTACTCTTTCTTCTTCGCCCCATTCAGTCTCGAAGGTCTCCGTTACTTGTTTATAAAATTCAATTCCAATTCTGAAAGCACCTTCCGGGGCTAGCATAAATCTTTGTCTGTCTGCTTTGACTTCTGTTCCATCAATGTTTATTGTTCCTTTTTTTAATGGAATAGATTTATTATTAACTTTGGCTGAATGTATTGAAGCTTTTAATTCAATCAATTCACCAGCTCTTGCACCAGAAAAATAAAATTCTCTTGTGTATTTATAATTTAGTGGATGATCTTCTAGTTCTGGAAAGCCAGAATATTGTCTTCCTTCAATTAAATCTCCATTATTAGTTCTGATTCTTAACAAATCAAAATCTTCTTTTGCTCTTAGCTCAATGTCTAAACCCGTTGTAACAATAGGAAAAAAATAATCTTCATGAAAAACGTTAGGAATAGATACTACTTCATGGCCTCGACCCATAATATTAAAAAATCTATTCTTAACATTATGATGAATCTGAGGTTGACTTCCTCTTTTTACAGGATTAGAAATCGTCTTTAAAAAAGTATTTTCATCTATATTAAATTCAACAGGAGCAAGTATTTCTCTCGTCTCAGGAATTGTTCCTGAAACTTTTTTACCTTCTTGGAGTTGTAGGTCTGTAAAACTTACATCTCCTTCAAAGTCTTCTCCTATTAAATTAAATTCAACTTCTTTTACTTTCTTGTTTTTATTTTCTAAATATACTGTATGAATATACCTATTCCATTTTTCATTACCAGTCATGTTGCCACCTCAACTCAGATGGATGACCTGTCCAAATAGTTACAATAGGCCCACCTTGCAGCATCACGTCTGTAATGTTAACTTCTCCGGTGCAATCTTCTACTTCTAAAGATATTTCTATTTCAGCAACTTTTCCAGAGAATGTTTCAATCAATCCTCTATTAAAATCAGATACCATATTTCAACACCTCTTTACGCTAATGGGATGAATTTATTTTCAGTTGTTCCATCTTGGAAAGTAACTTTTACATTAATTCCCACTTTTCCATTCGGTCCTTTTTTCAAGTCTTTTGATTTTGATCTAAATGATACTGAATAAGAATCTCGGTGTGAAGGATAGACAGTTTGTTTTAATTCCTTCTTTTTCCCAAGTTCACCTGTTGTCTTAAATGAAGCTTCTCCTGAATATCCATCTGTAACATCAATATTCCAACCTGAATTACTCCAATAAGAAAATCCATCATCTGATCTTGAATTTAGTAAATAGTTGAATACCATTAAATCAATTATTTGTTGATTATCTAATGAATCTTGAGAAGATGCGTAACCATTTCCAGATTGATCTCCAGCCAATAATTCAGATAAACTTTTTGAAGTGACTTCTAATTCAATTCTTGTTAGCCAAGGTTCGGCAACGTTGTAAACCCAACTTACGATTTGAGTATTAAGATCTAAACCTAATTCTTTATCATAAACTCGAACGATACTTCCAATATAAAACTTCTCATGGGACATTCCGGATAAAGTAGATAAGTCTTGGGCTGTAACAGAATAAGAGGAACTTGGAACACTCAACAAATCAAGTTGTTTTTCTACATACTCTTTAAGGTGATAAGGATTTGTAAACCTTTCATCTTTTATAGTTCTCACTCTTCTTGTTTTTGTGTATTCATAGTTTTCAACATACTTCAATCCGTTATTGGCTGCCTCAATTGTAAGACCATTTTTTCCATAAGCATACAATCTTGTAACTAAGTTTCTAGTATCATACGTTGCTATAATTTCTTCCATATTCTTTTTATAGACAATGGAAGCTCCAGAATGTTTTGCTTCTTTTCTTAATAAGCTTACTCTTTTATTAACAGTATCAAATTTTAATTCTCCGCCATATAAGTTTCTTATTTTTTGAAGAGCCTTAAGAACGTTGTCTGTTTCTTCATCAAATGAGATATTCCTTCTTGTTTGAATCTCTACAGATCCGATTGTCCAATCAGTATTAGAAAGAACATTTTCTATAATTTTATAAGCTGTTTCATTATCAAATTCTCTTGTTTCTAAAGGATCTGAGAATTGAAGATCATACCATAATGCTTCAGCAAAAACTTCTACTAAAGGCGTTGAACTTCCCTTCTTCATTGAAACTTCTCTGATGATATATAAAGTATCAAACATCTGAATTATATTCTCGTTCTTTAAGAATTCTCTTTTACTATCTGCAAAAGGTAATGAGAAAACTAATTCATCAAGACTATTTACTTCTTGATCTAGTTCTATATCAAAGGAGTTTTCTAGAACCCCTAAAGCTTTTTGTTCTTGATCTAAAATTATTGGCCTTGCGCCAATTCTTAAGTACATTTGTTTAATTGTTTTTAAGATTGAACTATTATATTTAACTGTTAGTAATTGGTTAAATTTTAATCCATTATTAAATTTATTCATTTTCTTCATCTCCTTTTATAATATATTTTTACTGGTTCTCACTACAACCCTTAAGAATCAATGAATATTAAGTTTAAGTAAATATAAAACCCCGTACCCTTTGACAGGTACGAGGCTGAGCAGGAATTAATCAGATTCTTTTTATAATATTTAATCAGTTTTACAATTTACTCAAGTTATTATAAAATCTAATAATTAGCGAACCCAAATACCTGAATGAACTACCTGACCATTATCAAAAGTGATTCTTACTCGCATTCTAGTGTTCTTTTTACCTACATCGGTAAAAGTTCTAAGTGATTGGCTAGTTGGAGTAACGTAACCTTTTCTAGTTCCCACAGTTTCCCAAACCATACTTGTTACCTGTCTTCGTAACTCCATGGTCCAGTTATGATTACTAATTCCCGGAACAATGACCTTAGATTCTAAAATAACGTTAACTGTTGTCGCGTCGTCCCACGTTCTAAAAATACCTCTACAGTAGCTATCAATATTAAACCATGGTGTAGTTATATCTGTATATGCCATAAATAAATCAATCCTTTTCTTTTTATAATATTTGAGTAGTTTAACGACATACTCAGGTCGATTATAAAATTACAATTTTATACTAATAGCTTAATAGTTCCTTGTGATCCTCGTATTAAATAGAAGGCATCTGTTCCATTAAGAGTTGGGAAACTACCAGGTAGTGCGCTAACATAACCAATAGCACCGGACCTAACTCCTATTGCATAACTCGTTCCATTATTTTGGCCTACTCTACTTGATTCGTATAAACCATGTGGTGGGATAATTGAAATGAATTTTGTAGGATAGGTAACGTGTCCTTCAAGCATGACTGAATCATTACTCCATCTAGTCAACCAATAAATACCAGGCTCTAAAGTTATAGGAGATGTTAACGAAACGTTTTTAGTTTCTTTTACGGTATTTTCATATCTAAAACTTGCTGTAGTAGCAATCAATTTATTAGGAGCTGTTTTAACCGGATCGTTGGAATAAATTCCTAAAATACTATTTGCATTAGTACTTCCTGCTGAAAATGTGATTGACATTTTAGAAAATGTGGTTGTTTCTGTTATAATAATAGGAAAAGAATCCATATTCACACTTCCCACCAAAACTCCACTTGTATCAAACGTTCCTGGGTCTCCGCCAAATTGAGGTCTAACATTTGAAATTATTTCTGGATTTCTTAAACTAATTAAACCTAAATCTTCAAGAGATACACCACCTGAAGATGAACCATCACCAAGACCATCAACTTTAGTTTCTAATGCTGTTACATTTTTTTTAATGTTTACTATATCTGTTGTGGCTCCAATTAAATCAGTTTTCACTTTTGCATAATCTGCAGCGTCTATTTGATTTTCAGAAATACTTGAAATAGAAGTTTCAATGGATTCTATTTTTTTTGACTCAGAAATTACATGGGTTGCTGTTACAGAAATTACCGCCGTTTGTAATTGTGGAGAATTAAAGATTATAACTCCAAAAGCTAATTGAGCTTCATATTCATCTCCAGGAACTTCAACCCCGTCTCTTCTTAAAGAAAACGATAACCAATTTCGAATATTTCCTTCATAGATTCTATATCTAAGAGAAACTTCTGTTTGATTTGTTACTGGCAATAAATTAAAAGTGCTAGATTCTGTTTTCATATCTAAAACTTTTTCAACTTTATTAATTGAATGAGACAATCCGGAAATATGAGCTGATAGAATATCTTGTGTTGTTAAATCAGAATATGGTGTTACTGACATTTGTTTTATCCCTCCCTATTTCCATCTTGATCTACAAGTTATTTTTATATCTGAAACAGTTGAAGAACCGTTTGCAATAATTCCTAAAAAATTATTTCCTTTTTTAAGAACTGGGAAATCTAGATTGTCTAATTCATGCATAACTGATCGAGTGTTCCCACTAGAATCAACAACATATGCAGTAATCAAATTAGTATCTAAATACAACGTTTCTCCTTCGTTTAATTCTCCAGTATAAGTCATTGAGGTACCATCGTTTTCAATAGTTATTGTATCTGGGTTTCTTCCTTTAATTTCTATAAGAGGAAACGAATCTGCTGTACCTTTTCTAAAGAATTCAAGTATTCCTGAAGTTTCACTAAGAATTATGTCATCTTCTATTGCATACCAAAATGGATCAGGACAATAAAAATTAATTGTTCCTGAACCGTATGCCATAATTTCTGAAAGATCTGTGTTATCACTAACAATTGCATTTATAAATTTATCTGGCTCATCTTTAAAAATAAGAGGTGCTGGTTGATCAGTATCAATCTTCTCAGCTAAGTCTCTAACTTTTTGTCTTAAAGTTGATTGTTCTTTTTCAATAATCATAAAACTAACCGGAATTGTGTAAGCTCCAGGTTGTTTGTAATAAAGAAAATCGCCGGGTCTACCGACGATCTTAGAAGTTGTGAGGACAGAAGGTGGTAAGATAGGTCTCACTATATCCGTCACCCTCATGTCTCCCGACAAGTCAATTCCATTAAAGTTTAACAATCTACCAACCTCCTTGTGATCTAGTTTTTGAATCTCTTCTTACTCGTAATTGCTTGTCCATGTATGGTGCGGTAACTCTAGCTATTTCTTTTCCGTCCAATATAACAGGAACTTCAATAACCGTATCTTCAGATTTATTGAATGAACCATTATTTTGAGGAGTAGGAACTTCGCTTTGACCGATACTTGGATTTTTTGAACTTTGAGTTGATATTGGAAGGGTTGTAGACATATCAGGAGTAGCAACACTAACTAAACGCTTGGAAGCATTTTTTAGGTCGTTTTCTTCCATTTCCATACCAACAATCATACCTTGCGGTAACATTTTCCCGATTTCATCTCTCCATAATCTTGAAGGAGAATGAATCCCGAAGAAGTCTTTCAATGAATCAGTTACACCAGAAGCAAATCCGCCAATTTTTCCAGCGATCCAGCTACCCATGTCACTAATACCATTCCATAAACCTCTAATCAAGTTTTTACCAACTTCTACCAAATCAATTGATTTAAGTTTATCCAGAATTGATGTTCCAATCTTTCCAGCTGCCCCTATTACAGAACTAATAATCGATAAAATTCCCCGAATTAAAGCTTGGATCATTTTCACACCGGCTGATAATACTTGTGGAACAGCTGAAATCAATGCTTTCAATATTCCAACTACTATTTGTAGAATTGCACTAATAAGCGCAGGAATTATTTGAACAATACCTCTAATTAATGCCATTAAGATTTTTACACCAGCAGCAAGAATTTGCGGTAAAGCTCCAACTAAAGATTTTATAATTGCAAAAATCAATTGGAGAGCTGTTGAAATTAATACAGGAATTATTGAAACAATTCCTTTAATTAAAGCTAATAGTATTTTTACACCAGCAGCAATTAGTTGTGGTAAAGCTGCAAGCAACGTCTTTAATACGCTTCCCATTAGACTAAATATTGCACTTAATAATGTTGGAACTATTGAAATAATTCCTGAAATTAAAGCCATTAATAAACTAATTCCTACTTCTATAATCATTGGAATCAAGCTAATTATTACATCTATTAAAGATGTTATTATAGTTATACCCGCACTAATTAAGGTTGGAAGAACTGAAATAATTCCTGAAATTATAGTTGTGATCAATGTCATAGCTGTTGTTAATAGCACAGGAAGTAATGAAACAATACCTTGGATAATTCCCATTAATAATGTAATACCTATTTCTAAAATCATTGGTAATAATGAAACAAAAGCAGTAACTAATGCGGTAATAATTTGAACTACAACCATTAATAAGCTAGGTAATACTGAAAGTATCCCAGTAATTAATGAAAGTAATATTCCCATACCAGTTTCAATTAATATTGGTAACAGTACAACTAGTGCATCTGTGATTGTTGTGATTACTGCTGTAATTGCTTCTATAATTCCTGGTAATGCTGCAGTTATTCCATCGATTAAAGAAAGCAACATTGCTGTTCCAACTTCTATAAACCCTGGTAAAGCTGCAGAAAAAGAATCAATTGCAGTTACTATAGTATTTGTCACCTGTTCGATTAATTCGGGAATGCTTAATCCCATTCCTTCAGCAATTGCTGATATTAATCTTATCCCAGCATAAATTAATCCTGGCGTTCCACCAATAAATAAACCTAAGATCATTGGGAATAAAGCAGCTATTGCATTAATCAATGGAGTAAAATCTCCAGTTGAAATTAAGGTTTGGAAACCTTCAACTAAAGAACCAACTTGGCCAATAATTTTTTCAACGTACGTGCCAATTATTTGTGATACAAATCCAAATACACCAGATAATCCGCTAAATGCTCCACTGATTGAACTTACAACATTTCCGAAGAAACCTCCAATTAGTGAGCCCATTCCGCTAAATGTACTTTGTGTTCCAGAAGAGATTGAACTAAAGAATCCAGATACTGATGATATAATTGAGCTAAATGCTGATGAAGTAAAAGCAGCAATTGATGTCCAACCAGCTCCAATAGCTGTACCAAAAGTTGACATTTTTCCTTTAATTATATCAAACACAGAACCTAAACCTTTTATTTTTTCCTTCACTTTTTCAAAGCCGTTTACAACGTCGCCAGTAGCTATTCCCATTAAACCTAGAAATGCAATTCCGACTCCCTTTAACCAACCACCAAGTTGAACGAATGCTTCTCCAACTTTTTTAGCAACTACAACAACTTCATCCCAATAAGCAATCATAAATACAATTACAGCAACTAGTGCCATTATTGCAATAAATATTACTCCCATTGGTCCACCTGCTAAGGCAGTTAAAACAGTTCCAAGAGTTTTTGCGTCTTTAGCTAATTTCATTGCAGCTTTTACATTTGCAAATACTTTAGCTAATCCAGCAGCCATAATCATAGCCGGTCCAATTGCTGCTGCAATAAAACCAAATACCATTATTAATTTATGTGCTTCTGGAGATAAATTAGCGAAAGCGTTAACTAATCCTGTTAAAGCTTGAACAATTTCTTTCAATGATGGTCCAATATTTTTATACATTGCAATACCAGCAGTTTCTAAACCTGAACTTAATTCATCTAAAGCACCGATTAAATTATCATTCATTGCTGCAGCTGTTTCGTTTGCATATCCACCGGAATCTTTTAGTGCATCACTGTACTTTTGTAGTTCAGTTCCACCTTCTCTTAATAGAGGTAACATTGCAGCAATTGAATCTGCTCCAAACATTACTTTTAAGGCTGTCATTTTTTGTTGATCACCCATATCGGCTGTTGCTGCATTAATTTCATCCAATATTTGTGGAAATGGTTTCATTGTTCCTTCTGCATCAAAGAAAGATAATCCTAATTCTTCAGCTGCATCTCTTGCTTTTTTAGTAGGTGCTGACATTGTTCTCAAAATTGCATTCATTTTTTGTCCAGCAATTGCTCCATCTAAACCATTATTAGATAAAATACCTAATGCTGCATTTAGTGTTTCAAATTCCATTCCAACTTCTGATGCAAATCCAGCAACTGGTCGTAAAGCTTCACCTAAACTTGATACACCTGAGGCAGACATATTTGAGTTCTTTGCAAGAACATCGGAAACATGACCTGCGTCATCTGCTTCCATGCTATAGCTATTTAAAGCTGCTGAAACAATTACCGCGGCGTCTGCCAATTCCATATTTTCTGTAGCTGCCATTGAAAGCACACCTGGAATTGCTGCTATTGTTTGTTCTGTATTCATACCAGCTTTTGCTAATTCAGTCATCGCGTCAGCGGCTTCTTTAGCAGAATACTTTGTGTCAGATCCCATTTCCATTGCTTTATCAGAAAGAGCTTCGAAATCTTTTCCTGTTGCTCCAGTTACAGAGCTAAGTTTTGACATTGATGCTTCAAATGAGGCACCAACTTTTACCATTAGTCCACCTGCTGCTAATAAGGGAACTGTTAAATTTCTTGTTAATCCTTTACCAATGTCGGACATCTGCTTTGTTACAGACGAAATGTCTTTTGTTAATTTCTTCATCTCACGCTGAAAACTTCGAGTATCCGCTCCAACTTTTACTATGAGGCTAATCTTAATTCACCTCTTTCTTTTTTATAAAAAGAAAATTTGCTACTCAGGTTTTTTACTGAATAGCAAGTCTCTTTCATTTTTATTTTGTTCTGCATTGTTTTCAACTTCTCCATTTAAAGATTCATCGAATAGAGGAACTTCTTTCGAGTTTTTACCTCGCATTAAGTTAGCTCCAGCATTAAATACAGTATTTCGAAGCATATTATATTTATATTTTTCATTCTTCTGCATATGCTCTATTAGAATTGAAAACTCATAAGGAGTTAATTCTAAAAATTGTTTTTCTGTGATTCCTAAATCTAGGATTGCAATACAGAAACAATTTTCAAGATATTGATCAGCAGTTAATTCTGGTAGAGCTTCCGAATCGTCTGATTCGCCAGAACTTACTTTTTTGCTGCTTCAGGTACTGTTTTAATTGCAAGAGCTTTAGGAATAATTTTTGCAAATTCATCTGGTCCTAATTCTTCCATGATTGTATCGAAGATATCAAAAGCATCTTCTTTTTTGAATTTTTTAAGTTCACCGGCTTCTAAGCCTTTCCAGAATACTAAACGGAATTGATTTGGATCTGATTGTAATGCAATATTTCCTTTTTCTGTCATTAAATCTACGCCTAGACCTTGTAAGTCACATAAAGTTGAATATTTGATTTTAAATTTGTATGAGTCGTTTTCTGTTTGAATAATTGCTGCTGCTTTCATAATTAAATTCCTCCGGTTTGTTTTTTATTTTTTTTAGTAATTAAGTAAAAGAAACCCGTTGTTTATCCAACAAACGGGTCAGCGATAATTTTTTCTAGTTTTCCAGATCCAGTTAATGTAAGTGAATAAGTCACTAAATCATCGTATGGAGCTTCAATTGGGAAGTCGACAATAATACATTCGCCTTCAAATTTAGTTCCTGATGGTAATTCCATGTATGCTGTAACTTTCGTGCTATTTAAGAAAGCTTCTTCCAACATATCATGTGCTGCATTTGATTCCACTAAAATACCATCGGCGTCAATACCCCATGATTTAATTCCAGCTTCATTTTCTTGCCATCCATCTGATTCTTTTGTTGTTGCATCCAATGTTTCAGCTGAACGATTTAATGTTGCTCCACGTTGTCCACCTAATACTTGTCCTGTTGCTGTGTCTTTAATATATACTTTTACTTTTACGCCTGATATAGCCATATTTATAATTCCTCCCACATAATTTTTACTTCAATATCAATCTGACCAGTAAATAGTCCATAACTTTCTTCCCAAGATTTTCTGTTTGTTATTTTTTGGGAAATGAGTTCGACTCCTGGTACAGTAAGTTCTGTTTCTAATTTCTTTTCTATTTCATATAGAATTTTAGCAACTTCTTTTCGACCTTTAGTTTCACTCCAGGCGTCAATTGAAACCATAACAGTTTCACCATTTTCAACTTTTGAAGTTAGTGGTTGAGAATGAATTTCGCCAAATGTCACGTAAGGAAGAACAGTTTTTTCCGGAACAAAGTCAAATATTCCCGTCACAATATCTGTGAGATCTTTATTTAAACTAAGATGTTGGAAAATAGCTTGCTGAACTTCAAACATTTTTGTTGACATTCAGTTTCCTCCATTATTAAATAGTTGTTGTGTCTTTTTCCCATAAACTAGCCATTTGAGCATTGAATGTTCCAATTTGTTGATCCTTTGCTGGCTTCATAAATGGTTTTGCAGATACACGTCCACGGTTTGCTCCAGCTTTGTTTCTTCTGGATTTAGTTCCGTTTTCTATGATATATCTATGGGCACCTTTCGGATATCTCGGAATAGTTACAGAAACTAAATCTCCGTGATAAAATTTTGCTCGAATACTATCTTTTAGATCACCAGGAGAACCGCTTGATTTCTTCCTGTTTGCTGGAGAAACTGGAACTAAGCTCCGTGCAGTGCGTCCAATTTTGTTGGTAGTTTTTCTTACAATTTTACCAGCATCTCTTCTTTTATCCATATCAAAAGCACCAATACTTTTTTGTACGTCACCAACACCTTCAACATTAATAGTCATTTCCATGTATTAATCCCTCCTTAAAATAGCGAGTTCTAAAAATTTATGTTCATCATTTACATCTACGATGTATTGAATATTATATTTAGAATCACTGAAAGAAAGAACGTGGGAATGATTAACTACATCAGTATATCGAATTGTGACCTTGTGAGAAATTTCCGCCTGAGCCTGTCTTGCTAAGATACGCTCACGACCATTAACAGATTTAATATTTCCCCAGACTGTTTTGATCGGGTTAAAAATATCTTCAAAACCACCTGCTCCATCGGAAGTTTGATCAGCTTCTAATATTGCAATTTTTCTATTCAATTTTCCAGGATTCATTGAGCACCTCTTCCGTAGCTGAAACAGCATTCCAGTCTCTGTGCATATCCAATAATCCACCGAAAACATAATTCAATTCTTTTGTAGCTTTTTCCGGTTGGATCTCTCTTCGTTCATACCAATGGGCGACTAGAGCCATACAAGCAATTGTAAACTCACCAGGTAATTCTTCGAAGTCTGTAAATTTTCTGTTCAAATAAGATTGTATGAAAGATTGTGCCGCTCCCAGCATTGTTTCTAAAAGTATATCATCATCTTCATGATCTACTCTCAAATATTCTTTTACATTATCTAATGTTAATTCAGTAACTAAAATTGTTTTCAAAGGTAACATTATTTATCACCTTTTCTATTAGCTTTAGCTTTTTTCTTTTCTTCTTTGGGTTTGTCTTCAACTTTTTCTTCTTTAAGAATGTCAACACGACCCACGGTTTGTAATCTTTCAGCAAATGCTTGATCTAACTCAAATTCATCGTTAAATGCGAAACTTCTGTTGATTTTACCACCGATATAGACAGATTCTAAAAATCTTACTTTTACCATGTAATTAACCTCCAATCAAGAAATAAACGTTGGCGTGACAGCCTTTGCAGAGCTCATTTCTATTATAAAATGATGATTTTATTAAAACATTTAAAACTAAAAAAAAGAGAGGAGAAAGAGCTAATCTTTCCCCTAAATTTTTATAATTAAACTAATGTTCCAACAGCCAATTTCACGATAGCTTGAGGATTGTAAATTGCACCATCCATGTAACCATCTAATACAAGCAATTGAGATCCACGTAAAGCTTGAGTTGTATCAGCAACAACGTGTTGCATAGCAAATCCACGTTTAACCATTACTCCGTAAGCATCTTCGATTGAACCAAAAATAACTGGTTCAGTAGCAGATACGATAGCATCAGAAACGATAACTTCAGCACCAAACAAAGTTTTTGTTAAACGTCCGTTGACAACACCATTTTGGACAAAGTAATGCCCGGTAGTATCTTTCAATTTTGAAACCGTGTTATAGAAAGGACGTGACATGATGAATGAAGCATTATCTAAATACTCTGGGTGTAAGCCATTGTATAAAGTATTTAAGTCATCCAAGTTAACAGTTCCAGCAACTTCAACATTTACTGCTTCGATTTCAGCATCAGTGAAAACTCCAGCAAATTCATCAGCAGCAGTACCAGCACCAACTAAGATTGATTTCTCAACAGCTTTAGCAGTACGACGAGCCAATAAGTTTGTAGCGTAATCAACAATGTTGATAGCAGAATCATTGATCAATTGGTTTGATAATGAGATAGCAGCTCCGACACGTTTTTGAGTAAGAGTTACGTCACCTAAGTTGATTGACAAGTCAACAACGTTAGCACCTTCACCAACGAAACCTGCAGCAGATTGTGCATTTTCTTTAGCGATTTTTAACGTACCGTTTACTGATGGGAATTTACGAGCTTTTGCGAAAACTGGAGATGTTTCTTCCATTTTTTCAACGATTGTATTTGCAACATTTTCGGGAATTACAGCAGCACCATCAGCAGTTACTTGTAAATCACGTTTTTCTTCGCCGTCTTGTTTACGTAAAAATTGGTCTAAACCACGAATTTCTTTTTCATTTTCCATAGTGTTTGTTTCCTCCGTATTATCTAATTTTTTACCATCTAATTGACGGCTTTCTTCATTTTTAATTTCAGTATCTAATGAGCGAACTTCGTCTGTAATTCTATTGAATTCAGTACGTTCTTCAGCTTCAAGAGATCTATTTTCATTTTCAACATTTTTAACTAATAAATCTGCTTGGTCTAACAACATATTTCGTTGCTCTTTCATAGCTTTAAGGTTCAATATTGATTTCTCCTTTTTCTCGTAATTCAGATAAGATAGTACGTAACTCTGAGAATACATCTACTAAATCAGTAGAGCGTTGATCACCAGTTTTTTCTTCGGCTTCATCTGTTTTTTCTTCTTTCGTTTCGTCCTTAATTTCTTCCGCTTCTTCAGCGTCAGGAATTTTTTCTTCTTTTTGTTCATCTGTAATTACTTCTGTATTTTCTTCATCAACTTTAGTTTCTTCAGTTTCTTCAACCTTTGTTTCATCGGTTTCAGTTTCTAAATTTTCTTCAGTTTTTTCAGTTTCTTTAATCTCTTCAGTTTCATCTGTCTTTGTTTCAGTTTCATCCAACGCACGTGTTTCTTTCATTGCGTCGACTACTTCTCCAAGTCTAGATTCTAATGAAGCTAATGCTGCATATAATTTTTCCATATCTCGGTTCTCCTTTTCAGCTTCTTCTGGAACAGTAACATCTTCGATGATATCAATTCCACGAGCAGCGATTGTAGAACTTGAATACGCAGGATTTCTTACAACAGAAACCTCAACCAATTCAAGAGCTGTAATAGTTCTTTCATACAATCCTGGTTTATGAGCTTTCCAATTGTCTTTAACAACGCGAAACCCAAAGGACATATTTCTCAAGATACCCGAATTAATTAATTCGTAGTAATCTTTACCGAAACTTGTTGGAACTATTCTTGCGGACATAAAAAGTCCACGTTCATCTTCTATTAGATCTAAAGTATTATTTCTAGTAGAAGCTAAAATTTTATATTTATCATGCTCTGCCAAAAAATCTATGTCATGCGTACGTTCGCCAATAGCTTTCGAAAAAGCACCTTTTGCAATACGCTCAATGAATTTTTTGGAAGTTCCAAGAATACCACTGTAAGTGTCTGTTTCGTTTACATAACCAGAAACGGTTAATGTTCCATCTTCTTCAGCTACAAACGCGGCATCATGAAATCTTAATTCCATATTCATTATTTAGTGTCCTCCTCTTTATCAGTATTTTTTTTAGGTTGTACTGGTACTACTGGAACTTGACCAGGAACAACTCCTTCTGATTTTGAGGTTAGATCTTTAGGATCCATCACTATTCCTGTATTAGGAATTGCAAATAATCCGGTTTCTGAATCGTAAAAAATACTTCCTAAACTCCACATATGATAATCGACCGGAATTTTCGGCATATCCACACGAGTTCGTGCTTCATTAACTGAAAACAATCCTTTTTCCATTCCCATTACTGCAGCTTCAATATTTTCTTTTTCAGTCGTTCTCAATAATGCTGCTGTGTCGAAATGGAAGTAATATCCATTTTCTTTTTCACTCTCAAGCAATAATGTTTTGTTGAACGCTGATTCGATTGTCGTGATAATTGGCGAAATACAATACTGTAAGAAATGAATATTATTTTGTTCATTACTTGCGTACTTATTAGCAGCCGCATTTATCATTGATTCTGGAACATTAAATGCTCGTGAAATATCTGATAAAATTGTCTTCTTTGTATTCGTTAAATCCAATTCATTTGGTTTCATTGAAATAGGTTGGTAATCCAAACCTTCTTCAAGAATAATTGTTTTCCCGGCTTTAGTAGCACCAGAATATAGATTTTCCCAACTCACTCTTAATCTTTCGATTGCTGGAGTAGTTAATCTACTTGTTGCTTTCAATACACCAATTGGTAAGGCACCGTTTTTAAGGATTCCTGTTGTATAACTTTGTTCATCTAAAGCAAGTTGAAGAGTTTTGGCGTTTGTGTTTAATATGCCAGACAGTTCGTCGTCCTCAATACTTCCTTTAAAAATCATAATTACATCGTCAGGATCCAATTCGACAGACTCACCACCGCCATTATATTTAATTTTTACGGTTGTTTTATATCCATCGATTAGTATTTTTTCAATGGTTATGTTTTTAGCTGGTAAATTATATAAAGCTAAAATATCATTTCTTGATCGATCAACTTTTACATATGCTTGTCCATTAAAAAGATAATCTTTTACGATTGCTTTTTTAAAGTTATGCGCATTTGTTGAGTTGTTTGGTTCTCCGTTAAGTAGAAAGTTTCTTTTGTCTTCAACGTCAATTACTTCATCGTCTTCATTTTTTTGATAAATATAAATCGGTAATTGTGAAATACTAGACGTGATCAATTCAATAATTCCTGCTACTGCTGGAATTTGCATTGCTTGTCTTTCGGTTACAGTTGTTCCACCACCGAAGAATGAAGAAAATGTGGATGATCCACCATATCCTATATCATCAGAGCGCTTCTCAACATTTTTTCTTTTTGCAAAATCAAATATTCCCATTTAGTTGTATTGTCCTCCCTTCAAATAAAAGGATTTTATTTTTTTAAAATACCTACTTTTCGCTAGGTCGCTCGTGCTTTTTAAATTGTTGTGTTCGGCTGTTAGTGTTTCCACCCATTTAACGTAAAGCACCAGAACCGTGTAGCTACATTTCGCAGCTGGTGTTTCGATATAGCAAATTTGTATTTCTATATCTTAATGCCTAATATAAGATTTGAACTCATTTCGCCGGTTTACAAGACCGGTGCTTTTCCTATTAAGCTAATTAGGCAAAATCATGATTATATCATAGCCTTGTGTGTTGCTAGCTAGTAACCATGAAATCTATCAGAGTAGCTGGATTTGAACCAACGATTTCTCACTTCCAAAGCGAGCGACTTACCAAACTAGCCCATACTCTGCTGATTTAAAGAATAAATCTCTAACTGAGGAAACAGGACTCGAACCTGTGACAACCGCATTAACAGTGCGACGCTCTACCAACTGAGCTATACCTCAAAAATGGCTCGGTACTCGTAAGTATTCCGAACCTGATCAATTTTAATAAAATAAAAATTTTATAATGCAATAAACCCTCGTTGATCATAAACTGATCCCATGGTTTCTTCCTGTTCCTTATTCCATAGCGCCATTGCATTTATTGTTGCGGCAACCATATCTATTTTTCCTGCAGACTTTTTCTTGTTTACATAAGCATTCAAGTTTGTGTCCAGGACTTCACGCGCATTCGCGAAATTTAACTCTAAGAGTTGATTCTTCTCATACTTCCAAGTTTGTTTAAGAACTCTTTCTTTAACAAGCTTCGTTGGAGCATGCAAAACAGAAGAATGTTGCTTGATTTCTATCGTATCATAGCCAGCTTCATACCATCTATTGGCAGAAGAAATTGCGTTATATCTGTCATATCCGATTCCGATTAATTTAACACCATATTTTTTCTCAAGGTCTAAAACAAAATCTTCAACAAATCTATGACTGATAACTCTATCTCCACAGAAGAAAACATATCCATTTTCTTGCATAGTTCGATAATCGACTCTTTCAACTTTAGATTTCACATCAACGGAGTCCTCAGGAATAAATGCCCAGGATTTCGTTACATACCAATCTTTTTCAGAGTCATAAGTCATCATTGAGATTGCTGTATTATCGGTAGTCTGTGATAAATCGACTCCGACATAAACATCTCTTCCTGTCCAATCATAATTTTCAATCATATTTTTCTTCAGATCTTCTGTGCCTATATAAACTTCAGCGTCAGATCCGTCAACAAATATGTTCATATGTTTTGTTAGGAAATTCTTTTTAGCAGCCGGCATTTCGATTGCTGTTTTTCTTTGTTTTTTTAAGTAATCCATATTTCCAGGTAAGTCGTAACAAAGAGGATTAGCTTCATAAATAGATTTATCTGAAAGCCAATCTTTAGAATCATCCGGTGCATAAATTAAAGCAAATAAAGTATCATCTTCAATAATATCATCTAGGACTTTTTTAGCCATTTCGACTTCTTCAGTCATTGGATTATTTAAAGATTCGTATGCTGTACTAATCAAAATACCCGTTCTATTTACCATGTTCATCTGAGATGATTGCATCGCGTCAATCGGATATCTATTTCTTAAGGCTCCAATTTCATCGGCAACGAAAGCGTTCGCTTTACGTCCATCCATACGGTTTTCGGAGTTTGCTAAAGGAATAAATTTTGATTTAGTAAGTAGACAACGAATTTCACTTCGTGTTACTTTAAAATGTTTTTGTATCATCGGTGAAGCTATGATCGTTTGTTCAACTTCTTTTTTTACGATGGAAGAAAGTTCTCTATCCGGGGCTACCGAATAAAATTCTGAAAACTCAGGTTCAATTAATAGTAAAATAATAAATATTAATCCAACTAAGAAACTTTTTCCAGATTTTCTTGCAATCAATAATACTGATTTTTCAAATCGTCTTTTTTCAGGAACATCTTTATGTTTCCAGCAAAGTGCATTTGCCAAAAAGAACCATTGAAAACCTGCAAGCGAATCGTGTGTTGAAGTTCCAGCTTTTAAACCACTAGCCATATTAATAAGCTTGGTTAAATCTGTAATTTTTTTTAATTCTTCTCCATCGAAGAAATATTTACTGTCTTCATCATTTATATCTTCTAAAAATTTTGAACACGCTTTTTTTATATATTTACCAGCGACTATTTGCTCCTCCATCACTAGATTGGCATACTGATAAGCTGCATGCTCCGTCACATATGAGGAAATCAAATTAATCACCGCCATTATTTATTTTTTTAAGTAATCACTCTAGGCAAATCGGAGAAAAACCTAGAGTAATTTAATTATTTATTTGTCATCGCCACGTAAAATTCTTAATAAAGGATCTTCTTCATCAGCTTTCTGATCAATTTGCATGCCAGCAAGTTGTGCTCTGGAAGCAGGACTTAATCCTAATTGCGTAGATAAAGCTCTGAATTGTGTCAAATATTTTTGTTTTGTCCCGACTGCAGGATGTTCTTTGATCTGATCTTGACCATATCTGTCTACATTATAGATTAATAGTCCTTCAGCGTTCAAAATTTTATCTGCTTGTCTCATTTTACTCAAACTATCAGCAGTTTGCTCTAATAACGGAATATCCAAATTAGATAATATACCACTAATTTCAAGTTCAGTAATCAAAAACATATAATAAGCACGTCCTAAATCATCTAAATGTTCAGGTGCTTCTTGCAATAAGTCAGTATTCCCAATTAGCATTTCTTCTGCAGCTGCTCTAACTTCTAATTGAGCCTTTGTTTCAGATTTTCCTTGCTTTAAAGTGGCGGGTTTTCTTGGTCTAGCCATTGTATTCCCCACCTTTCTTATAAATTAAAATCTTTTTCTTCAATTATTTCTCTTTTAAAGTCTAATTCTTCTTTGACACCTATTTCTAGGTTGCATGTTTGACATAATGTAATTAAATTACTGTCTTCATACATTAGTTCTGGGTATTTTGATCGTGGCTTGATGTGATGGACTTGTAATTTGCCATCATTAATAACTCTGAATTTTACAAAGCATCGTTGACAATAACCGCCATCTCGATTGATAATAAATTTTCGTTTTTTAGCCCAGCGTCTACTCATTAACGGTAATTGAACATCTCTATTTTTCGCATAGTATTGTTTCTGATACTCGTTTCTTGTGTTTTTTTCTGAACAAGAACATTGTTTATTAAAATCGTAATATTTACCACATCTTCCGCAGAGGATTTTCTTCATTGTTTAAATCACCTCTACTTTCAAATAATTCTATTGGAGTATAACCACAATAAGAACATTCAAAATATATTACTTCGTTTTCTTCGTATGAAACCATCGGTGAATTACAATGTTCACACAAACAATTTTCTTTTTCTATTGCTAACCCCTTCTTTACTGTTTATTAAAGGGCTTGATTAAAAATAGAGCTTATTACGTCTTTACTGCTTACACTATATATGTGCATAACTCCCGTATTAGCTAGGCAGTATTTGGATATTCTTTAAGAATTTTCCAATATTTATTTACATTTGACAATTTTTGATGTATAATTATATAGATGAGCAAATTATTTAAGAAAGTGGTGCGATTATGAATTATGAAGAAAAGATGATCGAGCTAATAAAGAGCTTAGAAATAGATGTTGTTGAACAATTATGGGAACGATTACAAACTGAACCTATAACTAAAGCCGCCAACATATTAAAAGATATTACTTTAGATAGACTTACAGAACTAAATAAATAGAATTCTTTTCGTTTTTCTTCCATTTATAGTGTACATTTATGGAGATCCATGTTATAATTATCTTGTAAGGCAAATAAGATAATGCAGAGGAGAATGACAGATGAGATTGAAAAGAACACAAGATGTTTTAAAAGGTTTAGGAATTAGATTCAAATATATAGAGAAAGATTCACTAGGTAAAATATATATAGGAGATAAAATCATCTATGAACACTACGCTAATTGGAAAAAAACAACAACATTCATTATGGCTGAAGAGATTAACTTAATAAATGAAACACAACTTATCGGTTGGATCAGAACAAATGAAGATCGATTAAAAAGAAACAATCGTTCACGTGAAACAAGATAATTAAAAATGAGATACTAATCTTAATTGGTTAGTATCTTTTTTAATAAATTAAAATAAATGTGTACTTTTATGGATGTTCATTGTATAATATATATATAGAAAGTAATTGAAAAGGAGTGAGAGCAATGATTTTTACAGAAAGTGAAAAAGTAAAGCTTAAAGAATTTTTAACTATCGAATTAGAAAAAGGTGGCAGCAAGTACACAGATATTCTATTGAAACTAGAAAAAGAATTAAAAAAATAAAGGGGGTCCCCAGTAAAATGAAAATTAATACAAAAGTATTAAATGAAGTTATAACATATACTAATTTTATAAAAGCTGAGATTAAAGATGGTTTAGGAGTTTTCCTAATGGATGAGAAATATACTGATGGATCCATTTGGACGGTAAATGTTGATGGAGTTGATTTTTCAGATAGAAAAAGTGTGGAAGATTTCCTAGATGAAAGAAGCGATCAAGGAGAATCAGAAGCTTTTGAAAGTATGACAACAGCTGAAGAACATTATAATTATTTAATAAATAGCTAGAGATTAATTTCTCTAGTTTTTTTCATTTATGGGTTTACTTTTAATGGTAACTAGTGTATAATTAATTTATAAGGTAATTAAATAAAAAAGAGATGAGTGATATAAAATGAGTAAAATACAAGCGATCATTACAGAAAAAGAATATGGAAAATATGAAGTACAATTCAAATGCAATACTGATATATGGGAATGGTTAAAGAAAAAGAAAAATCAAACAACTAAAGCAAATGTAATTTTTGAACTTGTATTAGATAATGAAGTAAAAGAATTTCATTATAAAGCAGCCATGGATAAATTTTTAAAAAGTTATGAAAAATGGATTGACGAAATTATTTAAAGAAGACTCTCTTGAGTCTTTTTTTATTTTTTATAATAGTGTACTTATATCTTTTTCTACGGTATAATTAATTTATAAAGAATTGGGGAGGAATAATAAAATGAAAGTTAAATTTATTGGAGCAAATTCAATGGGATACATCCACGGTGAAATATATGATTTAAAAACTCATGTTAAAAATAGTCTTATCTGGATAAAAGAAATAAATGGAAAAGGATTACCTTGTCCTTATGAAAGTATAGAAGCATTTTCAAATAACTGGGTTACTTTACCAAAAGAATTTAATGTTGCCGCAAGACCTTCAGAAGATATATGGGATGACTTTTAAAGGAGGTGATAATATTGAATGAGAAAATGTCAGAAGCAATAAAAGAATTCCTGGAAACTTATAGTGAGCAAGATGATTTCGTTGATCTAGAACCATATCGAACAAAAGAAAATATTGCAGAGATTATTGAATATATCAAATCACTTGGTGGCAAAGCAGATCTAAAAGAAATAGAATCTGGTGATGATGGATTAGTATTTTTTCCATTTGAATTTTTCGATAATGTTTATGTACTAAAATATAATATTTTTTATAATAATGATATGAAAATTTATCATGAAGAAGATACAAGAGAATATTTCATGAAAGCTAAGGATTAATTTCCTTGGTTTTTTTATTTGGAGTAAAATTTAATATGCGCATAATCATATTTCAACTGTATAAAGTCGTTTTGGGTACTTTAGTGTTATCGAACC
>Ga0172378_10001643_pt1 | contig 20783 bp, 19 predicted proteins | sample GrowelOW332metaG_FD_119755 | JGI IMG/M metagenome (GOLD analysis project Ga0172378, IMG submission 119755) | Groundwater microbial communities from an aquifer near a municipal landfill in Southern Ontario, Canada - Pumphouse #3_1 metaG | ecosystem: Environmental > Aquatic > Deep subsurface >... | reverse complement strand
CCATCGATATCTACACTCATATGAGCGGTTCCCTGTGCATCCCAGCTCAGGCGCTTGGCGCGGATGAAGGAGAAATGGCCCAGTAGCCCTGCTTCCTGAAGAAACGCTTCAATGATGTTTTCCGTCCCGCAGCTGAGGATTCCCAGATCAGCATGCTCAGCCAGTTGCAGGATGGCTTCCCGTTCCTTCGTGCCCAGATGCTTGGCCAGGTTGCGACCGATGTGTTCCACCAAGCGCTTGTCGGCATGCCTTGTCAGCTCTGCATAGCGCTGATGAAAAGCCCTGCCTGCCAATTGCCCCTTCTGATCCTGTCGTACCAGGCGGTGGGCGCGCAGGCGAAACCAGAGGTTGCTGCCCTGTGCCAGGGCAAGCAACAGTGCCTGTTCGCTGTCATAGGGGTCGATGGGGTAGAGGGTTCCATCAAAGTCGAAGATAACCAGAGCTTCCTTGTCCATGGGCAGAGTGTAACAGGCAGACAAAAAAAGAGGAAGGGCGATCCGCCCTTCCTCGATCAGTCACAAACGTGTCAGTCTTCCACGGTTTTCCCGTAGATCATGTCGAAGTACTCCATGTCGGTACTGAGGACCTTGTTCAGCCCGGGAATTGTCTTCCTGTACGACTCCAAGGTTCTCCACAGCTCGAAGAATTCAGGATCGGCAGAGTACGATTCAGCATATATTTCTGCTGCAGTCGCGTCGGCAACACCCTTGATCTTCTCACTTTCGGAGTAGGCGGCACTGAGGATCTGCTTCTCTTCACCCTCGGTCTTTCCTTGCCACTGGGCAAGCTGACCACGGCCGTAGGAGCGATATGCTTCGGCGATCTGGTTTCTTTCCTTGATCATCCTCTGGTACACGCTCTCGGTCAGGTCATCGCTGTAGCGGATCTGGCGGATGACGATGTCGATCAGTTCGATGCCGAATCCGGAGGTGAACTGCTTGGCTTGGTCAAACATCATGTTGCTCAGTCCGTCACGGCCGATGGTGATGGTTTCCTGCCTTGCCTGGGTCACCGTGAGGTTTCTCAGCGTCTCGGCATCCTCATTGCTCTCCACACTCTGCACCTGCTCCTCAACCTTTATGTCGTTGATCTGGTTGGTGTTTCGCACAGCCTCATTGAGAAAGTTCTCACTGATGATGGTGCGGATGGAGGAGTCAAGCACGTCATTGAGGCGGAAGATACCATTGTTTACGGTATTGACTGTCTCATAGTACTTGGCAGGATCGGCGATTCTCCAGCGGGCGGTGGTGTCAACCCAGATGAACTGGTTTTCCTTGGTCGGGATGCGCTGGGCAGCCCCATCCCAGGAGAGGATCTTCTTGGGATAGATGACCACGGTATCGATCAGGGGCATCTTGAACTTCAGGCCGGAATCCTGTTCGGAATTCACGATTTTGCCGAACCGGGTGATCACCGACTGCTGGCCTTCATACAGGATGTAGAAGGGGCCCAAGAGGACGAAGATGACGAGAAAGACCACGACCACAATCAACGTGGTTATCAGTTTCTTATTGGTTGCAGTACTCATTTGGCACCCCCTTCGAGCATCTGGATCGGCAGGAAGTTGGCCAGGCTCTTGTCTATCAGGGTGACAGAACCCTCACTGCTCGGATTGATGATCGATTCCATTGCCTCGATGTACAATCGTGTGCGGGTGATATCCTTGCTTTGTTCATACACTTCGCGGACGCTGTTGAAGCGAGCCACATCACCGGTTGCCTGGTTGACGCGCTCGGAGGCATAGCCCTGTGCCTGCTGGATGAGCTTGTTCGCCTCACCACGGGCCGAGGGAATGATCTTGTTGTAGTTCTGCTTGCCTTCGTTGATGAGGCGGTTCATGTCTTGGATTGCCTTGTTGACATCCTCGAATGCATCCTGCACCTCTCCGATCGGCGGAACGATGTTCTGCAGTTTGACCGTGACAATCTTCACGCCAAGGCCATAGTTGTCAAAGACCTTCTGCATGTTGTCCTGTGCTTCAACCTCAATCCTTGTTCTTTCACTGGTCATGACCGAAAGGATGGGAAGGTCTCCCACCAACTTGTTCATGACGCTCTGGCTGATGTCGCGCAGCGTGGTTTCCCTCGATTCCACATTGAACATCCATTTCACCGGATCCTCAATCTTGTACTGGACAATCCACTGGACATCAATGATGTTCAGATCGCCGGTAAGCATCAAAGACTCATTGGTGTAGTCGGTATTGCCGAAAAGTGGTGAGGTGCTGCTGTTGCTCCTGTAGCCGAAGGTCATCGTCTGGACGACCTGGGTCGGTACATTGTAGCTGGCCTCGATTCCCAGGGGAATCTTTGTCTGCAAGCCCGGGCCGACGGTGCGGTTGTACTTGCCGAGGCGGAGCACAACAGCCTGTTCGGTCTGGTCTACGACGAAGAAACTGCTGAGAACCAACATGACGAGCACTACGGCGACGATGATCCAGATCACCAGCTTCGGGCTGATGTTCCGTACCTTTCGCGCAGGTCTCGGTGGTTGCTGCATGGTATCCATGGTATCTCCTTGGTGTGCCGTGGCACCTTTTCAATGTACTTACGCTGAAGCCTAGAGTCAAGGATGCAATCTTGGATACAATCATCGCTTTGCCATTGAAATAAACGTCCCAGCGGTCTATTATGTCCCCTATGAAAAAGAGACTTGTTACCAGTGCACTTCCCTATGTGAACAATATTCCGCATCTGGGTAACCTTACCCAAGTGCTTTCTGCTGATGTCTTTGCCCGTTTCTGCCGTTCGAAGGGGTATGAGACGCTGTATATCTGCGGTACCGATGAATACGGTACCGCCACCGAGACCAGGGCCTTGAAGGAGGGGGTAACCCCCCGCGAGCTGTGCGACCGATATCATGCGATCCACCGCGACATCTATGCTTGGTTCAACATCAGCTTTGATTACTTCGGTCGTACCAGCACCGATGAGCAGACCTCCATTGTGCAGGACATTTTCAAGAAGGTCGATGCTGCAGGGTATGTCAGTGAGCACGAACTGGAGCAGCTCTACTGCCCAAGTTGCGACCGATTCCTGGCAGATCGTTTCGTCGAAGGGACTTGCCCCCATTGCCACAGTGAGGGAGCCAGGGGAGACCAATGTGACAGTTGCCAGACCCTGCTCGATCCGGTGGAGCTCATCAATCCCCGTTGCGGCGTATGCGGCACAACCCCGATTCCCAAAAAGACCAAACACCTCTATATAGATCTTCCCAAGGCACTTCCTCTTCTGGAGACATGGATGGAGAAGGCCAGCAAGGAGGGCTTCTGGGCCAACAATGCGGTTCAGGTTACGAAATCCTGGATTCGTGACGGGCTGAAAGAGCGTTGCATCACCCGTGATCTCAAGTGGGGTATCCCCGTGCCGAAACCCGGCTACGAGGACAAGGTTTTCTACGTCTGGTTTGACGCACCCATCGGGTACGTCTCCATCAGTGCAAATGCCACCAAGGATTGGAAAACATGGTGGCAGAATCCGGATGACGTTGAGCTTTTCCAGTTCATCGGAAAAGACAATATCCCGTTCCATACGGTCATTTTCCCCTCCTGCCAGCTTGCAAGCGGAGAAAAGTGGACGATGTTGCACCATATGAGCAGTACCGAGTACCTCAATTATGAGGGGGGAAAGTTCAGCAAGAGCCTTGGCATCGGCATTTTCGGAAATGATGTGCAGGATACCGGCATTCCCGCCGACGTGTGGCGGTTCTACATGTTCTACAACCGTCCTGAGAAGAGTGACGTCACCTTCACCTGGGCAGACTTCCAGGAGAAGGTGAATGGGGAGCTGATCGGCAATCTTTCGAATCTGGTCAACCGGACCCTGACCTTCGTCAGGAGATTCTATCCCGACAATGCGCTGCTTTCGGCTCCCATCGACGAGCAGTTGCACGAGCAGATCAGGACAAAGGAAGCTGAGATCGATGCTTTGATGGAGCGCTCGGAAGAGCGGGAGGGCCTCAGGCAGATTCTCGCACTCTCCTCAATCGGGAACAAGGCTTTCCAGGATGGGGAGCCGTGGAAAATGCGCACGCAGGATCCCGGGAAGGCAATGAGCCTGCTCAAGACCCTGGTCTACCTCATCAGGGACCTGGCGGTCATGGTCGAGCCGTTCCTGCCTACCACCAGTGTGCGGATGCTCTCCTTCCTGGGCTGCAAGGATGTTCGGTGGAACGCGGTGGGAACCACAACCGGGATCACCGGCTTTGCCGAGCCTGAGCTGCTCTTCACCAAGCTGGAAGATGTCTTGATCGAAGAATTGCGCACCCGATTCAGTGGATCACAGGAAGAGCGCAAGCAAAAAGAGCAAACCAATACCAAGGAAGTACAGAAAACCATGGAACAAGAAATGGATCAGGTGAGCCTGGCCGAGCAGTTCGCGAAGCGTGTCATCCTGAAGGTGGCCAAAATAGTCAATGTCGAGAAGCATCCCCAGGGAGACAAGCTTTACATTCTCACCCTTGATGTGAAGGAAGAGGAGCCGCGCACCATCGTCAGCTCAATCGTTCCTTACTATACTGCAGAAGAGTTGCAATCCCAGCAGATTGTGCTGGTCAGCAACCTCAAGCCCGCCAATTTCCGCGGGGTGAAGAGCTATGGCATGCTGCTTGCTGCCAGCGATCCCGCCGCCGAGGAACACACCACTTGTGAAGTGCTGTTTGTTCCCCAGTTCGAGGTCGGCACAGTTCTGCTTCCTGAAGGGCATGAAGGTCCCCAGGATGCCCTGCCGTATGTGAAGGCAGACCACTTCTTTTCCATGCCCATCGTAGCTGAGGACGGTGTGGTGAAGATCGATGGCAAGCCTCTTGGCAAGGATGGGGTGTATGTGACCTCCAAGAAGTATCTGAACGGCCCTGTTGGTTGATACATCGGTCTGACAGTAACTGCAAGGGGGCCTGAATGGCCCCTTTTTGCATCTTTGGGAAAGGAAGAGAGGATGGTAGTTCGGCCGATAGATTACAAGAAATTCGTATGCACCGGGCCTGCCATGCAGAGCAGTTTTTGGGCTGCCCTCAAACATGGTTCGCTCTGGAAGCCCCATGCCTTTGAAGTGGAATGGGAAGGGCGGACGCAAAGCGTGCTTGTGCTGGTGAAGCAAGTGTTTCTTCTCTGGAATCTTGCCTACATTCCCTTCGGCCCGGACTTGCAGGCACTTGGGGTGACACAGGCAAATGAATGCATCCGCCAGCTGTCGAAGCAACTCAAGCCGCTCCTGCCTCCCTTCGTGTTCGCATTGCGCTTCGATCTTCCCTTTGATGAAGTCAATGATGAGAATGTTCTTCATCTGGCTGGCCCTCGCTTGCGCACCCTCTCTGAGAGTGTGCAACCCGAGGCAACGGTTAGGATCAACCTGAAATGGGGGTATCAGGCGGTGAAGCTTGGGTATCGTGACCGGGCCAAGCGTGCACTGCGCAAGGCAAGCCAGAGTGTGGAGGTAGGTCTCTGGGCAGGTGATGATGCCACCTTCAGGAGGTGGTATGATATCTATCTTGAGACCTCAAGACGCGATGGGTTCAGCCCCCGGTCGTCAAAATATCTCAAAGCATTGCTTACCCTTGATGGCAAAGTACGGGGGGATATCTCCTCAAAGCTGTTGCTGGCCACGCAGAACCGAAAGATTGTCGGGGGCATCATCGTAGTGTTTTCCCCTGTCGAAGCGACCTATCTCTATGGTGCTTCGCTTCGCTTGGATGGGGTTACCTGCTCACATCCCTTGCAGGACTATGCAATCAGGATGGCCTGTGAACGTGGTTGCTCTTTCTACGATCTGTACGGGATATCGGGGCCGAAGGGCAGGGGTAGTCATCTTGCCGGTTTGGAAATTTTCAAGCTCTCTTTTGGCGGACAGAGCTGTTATCGGACACCCTCAACAGACTATGTCTATCGATTTCTTCTCTGGAAAGTCTACACGATTTCTGAGCGGATCCGGTATCGCCTGAAACGGAAAGTCAGGCCTCAAGAAGGAGTCCAACCAAATTCTTGAACTGGTTGCCCCGGTCAAACTCATTTGCAAAGAGCTCAAAGGAGGCGCTGCCCGGGCTGAGCAGGATTGCCTGGGGTAGGTCTGGAAGGTCTTTCTGCTTCTCCAGGGCAGCGTCCAGACTTGCCTGAAGCGCATCTCCCATGGCCTTGAATGGTCCAAGGTAGGCAATATGGTGTTCCTTCAGGAGAGGAATCAGCTTGTTCTGGGTAAAGCTTCCGTCAAGCAACGAGACACTGCTTGCATGGAGGACTTCCTCAAGCATTGCATCGCTTTTCAGGTTCTTGTCCGTCCCCCCGCAGATGAGGTGGACTGCCATCGTCCTGAATTTGGCATAGGAGAAGTGCACAGCCTCGGGAATGGTGGCTGCACTGTCGTTTACGAACAGGATGTTTCCAAGTGTTCCCACCTGCTCAATGCGATGGGGAACCCCCTGAAAGCTCTCCAGCGCCTTGAGGATGGACTTGTATTTGAGTCCCAGGGCAAGGAGGATGGTGTAGGCACTCTTGAGATGGGGTTGTTGCTCCAGTTCCTTCGGGCAGGAGCGGTCGATGCCCCGGATGTGACGGCGGTCAAGCTTGGTCTGTTTTCTGATTCTCTTGGCCATGACATCAGGGATGACGGCCATCCGTACCTGTTCGGTGAACAGCTCCAGCTTATCTTCCAGATACCGTTCAATGGACTCATATGAATTGAGGTGATCCGGATAGAAATTGGTCAAAGCACAGATTTCCATCGGAGGGAGCTGGCCATGCATTGCCTGCACCGTGTCGCGGATCTGCCAGGAGGAGAATTCACAGACCAGGTAGTCGGGAAGGGCTCTTCCGCTATCATGCCTGCGCTCCCACTCGCGAAGCACCGAGAATGCACTGATACCCATATTGCCGCACTGCATCGCCTCATACCCAAGTTCTTGCAATACATGGGCGACTGCTGCACTGGTGGTGGTCTTTCCCTTGGTTCCTGTTATTGCAATGATCTTCACCTGTTCGCACCAAGGACTGGAGAAGAGCCAAGCAAAGTCATTCACGATCATGCGAGCATGGCTGAGCATCGGGTGGTTGGGGGGGATGGCGGGATTCTTGACGACAATGTCGGCCCAGAGGAAATCCTCCGATCGATGGGTTCCTGAAATGCACACAGCACCTCGAAGTGCCAGTGCTTCCATCTCAGAGCCCAGATCGCAGGCACCCTTCAAGTCCGTAATGCGCACTTCATCTCCATGATCAAGGAAATAGGATGCAGCAGCAAAGCCACCCCCATGCATTCCCAAGCCGAAGATCAGAACCTTCATACATGCTCCCCCTGCCTACCTCTATAGTAGAAAGAAAGTGAGAACTGAGCAAGACGATTAGCGGGTAAATTCATGGACAGAAATAAGAATAAAGTTTCTCGGTCCTCTTGACCAGCCTTTGGCATACTCGCATAATGGTACGGTAATTACAAAACCACCCGGCTTCAGCATCGCTGAAAAAAAGAACCGGCTGGTAAGGAGCTCTACAGTGCCTTGTGGAAGAAAAAGAAAAAAGCATAAGATTGCTACTCATAAGAGAAAGAAAAAGCTCAGAAAGAATAGACACAAGAACAAGTAGTTTTTTCTGGTAATCTTTAAGCTTGGTACCAAAGCGAAAACCGCCGGTCGCTCCGGCGGTTTTTCATGTCCCAAGCTGTTGTGGCATTGTGGGATATGCACCGCTTTTGTTGACCTAGTCCGTGAAAGTATGGTAGTCTGTTGAGACACCTCTTTATCCGCTCTTGAGGGCGGATCATTTAGTCCGTAAGGAGGAACCATGAGAAATTATGAGTTCACCGTTATCTTCAATGCAAACGAAGAGAACACAACCGCTGGCCTGGAATTTGTGACCAGCACCTTTGCTGCTGCCGGGGTAGAGATTACCAAGCAGGAAGACATGGGCGTCAAGTATCTCGCCTATGACATCAAGAAACAGGAAAAGGGACACTATGTCTACTTCGAGCTGAAGGCTGATCCGAGTACCATCCTTGGCTTTGAGAAGGCTTTTCTGTTGCACGCCAACATCCTGAAGTATTTGTTTGTAAACAACGAAAAATAATCTGCAAAGAAGGGAGCACACGAATGGCAAATGACTTGAATGTGGTCGCGTTGGTAGGCCGGCTTACGAGGGAGAGCGAGCTTCGTTATTCCAATGGAGGCATGGCTATCTGTCGTTTTTCCATCGCAGTCAACCGTAGAAAGAGGACGGCTGACAATCGCTGGGAAGATGAGGCCAACTTTTTTGACTGCACAATGTTTGGGAAGAGCGCCGAATCCATCAACCAGTATCTGGAGAAGGGAAGGCAGGTTTCCATACTTGGAGAGCTGAGGCAGAGTCGCTGGGAACAGGACGGTCAGAGCCGAAGCCGGGTCGAGATTGCCGTCAATTCTTTGCAGCTCCTTTCAAGCTCATCCGCTTCCGCCGAAGGTGGCAGGAGTGAGAGAGGTCGCAGCGAACAGCCTGCGGCCAGAAGCCAAGGATCGTACGGTTCTCGTCCAGCTCCCAAGGAATCGGTGCCCATGATGGACATCGGTGGCCCTGAGCAGTTCGACGACGATCAGATCCCATTCTAACAAGCTGCTGTATGGCAGCTGACAGTAATGCAAGGAGATACATGCATGCGCGATGACGATAATGATTCCATGATGAACGATATGGATGGAAAGAGTGGAAGAGGCGACAGAAGGATGGGTGGACGCAAGCCCAGCTTCCGCAAGAAGGTTTGCAAGTTTTGTACCCAGAACCTGACGCCTGATTACAAGAACCCCGAAATGCTTCGGCGCTATATCACCGAACGTGGAAAGATTCTTCCCGCCCGCATCACTGGTTGCTGTGCAAAGCACCAGAGGGCTGTTACCAACGAGATCAAGAAGGCACGCGTTCTCGCGTACCTCCCGTTCGAGAAGAAGTAACCTGTGTTGGGAGCTATGAACCGTCTGGATTCCAAGTCGATCAGAGAGATGTTGATCTTGGTGGGTGTGAGCTTCGTGCTCTCCCGGCTGATGATCGGCAATCTGGTCTTCACCATCCCGTTGATGGTTCTTGCCCCGAAGTTTTCTGATCGGAAAGTGGCTTTGCTTCCGGTTGCCTTGGTTGCCTTGCTGTTGGCAGCAACCGAGCTTATCCGTTCCAGGGATGCCCTGGGCAGCCCGGAAGGCCGAATTCTGCTTCTGATCGGATTGTTCATCCCGACTGTGTTGTTGGTCGCTAGTGCGGTATGGATTGCACTGGCTGAGCGGCGGACACTGTACCGATACCTGGCATCCTGCCTGTTTGGCGTGGTTGCTTCGGTTGTGGTGGTCATTGGGTTTTCAAAGCCTAACGAGGCGCTTGAGTGGGTCAATTCAGCAATGTATGAGACCTTTCGCATGATTCTCGGACAGGCATCGGGTGACACCGATCCGACTGCTTTGCTTGCGGACAGCGAGTTGAGGAGTCTTTATCGGATGTCGGTTTTGGCGATAGGAGCCATGTTGGCTCCCCTGTGTATGGCGTTGGTGGGTTTCACCTCCTTTATGGCGATGAGCTACCAATACCGGTACGACAGCAGTTTCAGCAAACGGATTGCAGGCTGGAGGGTTCCTGAAGCAACACTTTGGGTATTTCTCGGGTCCTGGACCTTGGTGCTGGCACTGATTCTTCTCAAGGCGAACTACCTCAGCCGTGCTTTGGCACTGCAGGTTGCGTTGGGAAGTAGCGTACTGTATGCTGTGCAAGGTATGGCCATCACAACGCATTTCGCGTTGCGGAAGGGCTTGGTTGTCAATACCGCCAGATTGTTTTCCTCGGTGTTCTTGTTGGCGTTTCTCATACCTGGGGTGAACGTGGTGGTTGTCTTTGTACTTCCCTTGTTAGGGGTTACGGAGACATGGATAGCGTATAGAAGCAATGAGTAAGGAGTTATCCCTATGAAAATCATTCTCAATCAGGATGTCGTCAATCTCGGAGAAGAGGGAGACGTGGTAGATGTCAAGGACGGGTATGCCCGTAATTTCCTGCTGCCCAACAATATGGCAGTCATGTTCAACAAGACCAACCAGTCCATTTTTGCCTCCCGCACCGCAGCAATCGAAAAACGCAAGATCGAGAAGCGTTCTGCAAGTGCAAGCATGAAGGAGAAGCTGGACAAGGTTGCCCTGACCATGGTCGTTTCCGCCGGTGAGAGCGGCAAGCTCTTCGGTTCGGTCACTTCCTCCATGGTTCAGGAAGCTTTGGCCAAGCAGGGTATCGAAGTTGAACGCAAGAAGATCGAAGTTGCCACCCATGCCATCAAGATGGTTGGTACCTATTCGGTGCGTGTTCGCCTCTATGAGGACGAGAGTGCCGAGGTGAAGCTTGTGGTCGAAAGTGAAGCAACCGTGAAGGCTCGCCAGGCTGCAGAAGCCAAGGCTGCCGCAGAGGCTGCAAAAGCCGCTGCCAAGGCTGAAGCGGAAGCTGCAAAGGCCGCTGCTGCCGAGGCTGCTGCAACTACAGAAGTGACTGAGTAAGCGTATGGCGAATGACAGTATGCTGGGGCGTGTCCCTCCTCAGAACGAGGAAGCGGAGCGCGCGGTGCTGGGAGCGATTCTGCTCAACGAGAAAGTCCTTGTTGAAGTGACTGACTTCTTGGGTAAGGATGACTTCTACAAGGTAGCACACCAGCAGCTGTTCGGCGCCATCGTCACCTTTCGCCAGGAGAGCTCGGAAACACTTGATCTGATTACCCTCAGTGCGTTTCTCAAACGCAAGGGTTTGGTTGATCAATGTGGCGGGCTCTCCTATATCTCCACCCTCACCAGCGATGTTCCCACCACGACGAATGCCGCGTATTATGCAAAAATCCTCAAGGCTCTCAGCCAGAGACGCAAACTGCTCTTGTTTGCTTCCAAGCTGAAAGACAATGCCTTTGATGAGTCGCATGATATCCAGAAGGTGATAGATGAAGGGGAGCAATCGCTCTCCAAACTGAGCAATGAGACTGCCGGTAGTGACAACTACTACAGTATCAAGGATCTCATCACCACGACCATCAATGATATCGAGATGCGCTCGACCAGTGGTGTCAAGAATGGGTTTGAGACGGGGTATGCCCCCCTCGATTCCATCACCGGCGGATTGAAAAAGCAGGAATTCATCATTGTCGGTGCCCGACCTTCCATCGGTAAGACGGCCTTCGCTCTCTCCTTGACTCTCAATATGATTGTCAAGAAGAAGTATCGTGTTGCCTTTTTCTCCCTGGAAATGAGTGCAGCCAGCTTGATGGAACGCCTGCTCACCGGCCACAGCCGTGTTGACTTCTCCCATATCAGGAAGGCTACCCTGAAGAACAGTGAGATGAGTGCAATCATCGATGCCTCATCCAGTCTCTACGATGCAGAGCTCTATATCCAGGATACTCCGAACATGAAGCTGATGGAGCTTCGTGCACAGGCACGCAGAATGAAGATTGAACACGATATCCAGGTAATCTTCATCGACTACATCGGCCTGATCGATGCGGAAGCCGATGCCCGTATCCCCCGACATGAGCAGATATCCATCATCAGCCGTTCCCTGAAGCAACTCGCTCGTGAACTTGATGTCCCTGTGGTCTGCCTCTCCCAGGTAGGTCGACAGGCAGATGGTGTGGAACCAAAGCTCAGTGACCTCAGGGATTCAGGCTCCATCGAGCAGGACGCAGACGTAGTCATTCTCCTGCACCGTGATGTAGGCAAGAACCGGACCGATGATGAATCTGAGCGTGAGAAGAACAACATCCAGGAAACGAAGATCATCATGGCAAAGAACCGAAACGGAGAGACAGGTGTTTTCTCCTTGGCTTTTGTCAGCAATATTGTTCGTTTCGAGGAGATGGAGTTCAGCCACAAGTATGTGGCAAGCAACAATCCTAACGCCTGATCAACAGGAAGTGGCGGATATCCGTCAGCGTCAAAAGCAAGAATATCAGTAAAACACATGCTATGCCGATCAGCTGCAATACGTAGTAGGTCTTTGGCCTGATCTGACGTTTTGTCATCCATTCCGCAAGTGCGATGATGATCTGTCCCCCATCAAAAGCGGGAAGCGGTATGCTGTTGGCCAAAGCTAGTGATATGGAGACGATTCCCATCAGATAGAGGAGGGCGTGCAACCCGCTTTGCGTGTTCTGCTCGAACCCCAGGCTGGTGATATCCCCGATCAAGAGGGCCGAACGAGCCATCCCGGTGAATTCGGGGGTACTTTCTTTGGCTTGGTCTCGCTGAAAAAGAGACTTCAGGGCAGAGAGTATCTGAGCAGTGATGCGGGTGGTGGTCTTCCAGCCTTCCGATAAGCGGAAGGACTGACGTGGTACGTCTTGTATCCTGGCTTGCAGCGAGAATCCGAAAACCGGATTGCCTGTCTTATCCCGTGCGGGGGTGAACGATACGATGTGTTCTTGACCATCACGAAGGACTGTCAGTGAGATTTCGCCTGTTTTGCCTGCCAAATGAGAATGCAGATCCAGATGGTTCGCAACCTCCTGTCCATCCACACGAAGGATATGGTCGTTCGGGCGCAATCCCGCCCCTGCTTCCGCTGTGGCTGGTCTGACACTGCCGACCACCGTATCCTGAAGGGGTGACAGACCGAAGCGGAAGGTTGCTCCCTCGACGTGCACTCCCTGTACATCAATGACCAGAGGCTTCCCATCACGAAGCACCGTAAAGCTCTCCTTGCCGTCGTCAGAAGCAAGCAGGAGTGCCTCCAGTTGCTCCCAGTCCTCAATGGGTGTACTGCCCAATCTGGTGACCAGATCACCGCTTCTGAGCCCTGCCTCGTAGGCTGGGCTCAGAGCATTGGGAAACAGAAGCGGATAGTCGTTGGTGGTGGCTATCCTTGCCTCGGTTGAGATAAGTTGGTGGGGCAGGGATGCAAGCAGAGCGAAAATGAACAGCGAGAACAGGATGTTTGCAACAGGGCCGGACAGATAGGTCAGTGCCCGTTTGAGGGGATGCACTCCGAACAGTGAACCTTCCTCGGTGTGGGTGAATGTTCGCTTTCCATGGATCAGGGCTTGGCTGAGATCATCGGAGCCTTTCAGGCGGCAATAGCCACCGAGGGGAAACAGACTGATCCGGAACTCTGTGCCCTTCACCCGCTTTCCCCAGAGCTTCGGCCCGAGCCCGAACGAGAAGACTTCCACATCGATGCCGTTTGCCCTGGCTGCAAGCAGGTGACCTATCTCATGGATGACCACCACCACCGTTATGCCAACCAAGCCAATGAGGTACTTCATCAGGATGGCAGCAAAGCCGATCATATGAGCCTTCTTGCCAGGTCCCTTGCTTGTGCATCAAGGGCAAGGATGTGTTGAAAGTCTTGGATTTCTGCATCCCAGTCATGTTCAACGGTTTTCTGCACCACCTCGATAAGACGTGGATAAGAGATGCGTCCCTCCAGGAAGGCGCCGACCGCAACCTCATCTGCAGCATTGAATGCAAGGGCTGCCGATCCTTTTCTCTCCAGGATGGAGAAGGCAAGGCCCAGCAAGGGGAAACGCTGGTAATCTGGTGCTTCGAAATGAAGCGACAGATGGCTGAAGTCCAGTCTTCTCACCAGGTTTTTGCTCCCGTCGGTAAGTGCGTTGATGATGGGTAAGGTCATGTCCGGGTTCCCCAGTTGGGCATAAACCGCCCCATCAGTGGTACGGATCATGGAATGAACGATGGACTGGGGATGGATCACCACCTCGATGTGCTCTCCGTCAAATCCGAAGAGATGTGCAGCCTCAATGACTTCGAGGGCCTTGTTGGCCAGGGTGGCACTGTCTATGGAAATCTTTTTGCCCATCTTCCAGGTTGGGTGGGCAAGTGCCTGTTCAACAGTGATGGAATCGAATCGTTCTCTTTCCAGCGTTCGGAAAGGACCGCCGCTGGCAGTGAGGATCAAGCTTTCCACCGACGAACGATCCCTTCCTTTCAGAAGCTCAAGGATCGCCGAATGTTCACTGTCCACCGGGATGATGCGTCGCTTGTGCTCCCGTGCCACCGCAAACAGGTAGGAGCCGGCACAGACCACACTCTCCTTGTTTGCCAAGGCGAGATCAAAGCCATTGCGAAGACTCATCAGAGAAGCGCGGAGCCCTTCGAATCCAGCGATTGCATTGAGAACGATGTCGGCATCCAGGTCCTTGAGCATCTGCTCCAGGCCGGAGAACCCCCGATACATTCTTGCAGGCTCACCATTGCAGTGTTCCCCGCTGGTGAGACAGATTGCCTCGGCTCCGAACTCTTTTGCCAAGGATGCAAGCTGTGCACCATTGGAGTGTGCACAAAGGCCTACCACCTGCAGGGAAGCAAGGTTCTCCCGGATTGCCTTGAGGGCGGTGCTTCCGATGCTCCCCGTGCATCCCAGGATGATGACTCGTTTCATACAGGCCTAGAAGAGGGAGAGCAGTACCCAGAAGATGGGCGCACTGGCCAGCAGGGAATCGATGGAATCGAGCAAACCACCACGGCCCGGGATGAGCGTACCGCTGTCCTTGACGGAGGCCGATCGCTTGAAGGCGCTCTCGATGAGATCCCCGATGTTTGCTGATGTTGAGGTGACAAGACCAAGCAAAGCTGCCTGCCAAGGAGCTATGCTTTCCTTGATTCCAGGAACGAACAAGCAGAAAAGCAGTGAAAGGGCAATGGTGCTCAGCGTTCCGCCAAGGAAACCGGCAAGGCTCTTGTTGGGACTGACCTTCAGGATTCCCTTGTTCTTCCTTCCAAGTGACATGCCGAACAAAAATGCAAACACATCATTGCCGAAGACCAGAAGGAAAAACAGCAAGAGTGCTTGTGTGGGATAGGCAACGGCGGTAAGGCGCTGGATGAAGGTGATCAACAGACCGGGGTAGAGCAGGATAAGGCTTTCACCGCCGATACGGGAGAGTGATTTTGCAAAGGCATCCTTCTCACCCATGAAAAGCTCAGTGGAGAAGAAACCCAATGCAAGCAGGACGAAAGCCAAGTCCACCAGAGGGAGTTGGGGATAGTATGCGATCTGGAGCCACTGTGCGAAGGGAAGGATACCTACAAAATAGCAGGGGAGGTGAGGTTTTGACCCTTCTGCTTTCTGGTACAAATCCTGCATCTCTTTTGCGCCGTAGATGGCAGTTGCTACCGCCAACAGGGAGAGCGCAAGATACGAATTGTGCGGAAGAAAAAAGATAACACAAAACAGAACAGGCAATGTGACGACTGTAGTAAGGACCCGTTTGGCCATGGATGTCATTGTACCCCCCCGAACTTTCTCTCCCTCTCACTATAATCACAGCAGACCTGGCGAATATCCTCTTCGTTCCAATCGGGCCACAGTTTTTCGTAGAAGGCGAGTTCCGCGTATGCACTGTCCCACAAGAGAAAGTTGCTCAGCCGTTTTTCATTCGCGCTTCTCACAATCATATCCACCGGAGGCACGGATGGCAAGTCCAAATGGGCAGCCAGTGCTTCCTCGGTGATGGATTGTCCGGGACATTCCTGCATATACTGGTTCACCGCACGACAAATCTCATCGCGACCACCATAATTGATCGCTACGATGGCAGTGATGGTCTTGTTGTTTCGTGTCTCGTCTATGGTTTTTTCGATGGCAGTTCGGACTTCCTCAGGAAGAGCCGACAGATCCCCTCTTGCAAGGATGCGGATGCCATGCTTGTTGTAGAATGCAAGCTCTCCATGGATCTTGGTCACGAAGAGCTTCATGAGGTAAGCAACTTCCTGCTCACTTCGTTTCCAATTCTCAGTGGAGAAGGTATAGAAGGTGACAAACCCGATGCCCTGAGATGCCGCTTCACATATCACGCGCTTGAGTGCTTTCAAGCCTTCAAGATGCCCGGCAGTGCGAGGAAGCGAACGCTTCTTCGCCCACCGGCCGTTTCCATCCATGATGATGCCCAAGTGGACAGGGACAACGGGTTTCTCTTCCATCCTAGATCTCCATGATTTCCTTCTCCTTCTCATCGGAGAGGGAGTTGACCTGGGTGATGTAGGAGTCGGTCATCTTCTGGATCCTTGTCTCGGCATCCTTCAGTTCGTCCTCACTGATATCCCCGTTCTTCTGCATCTTCTTCAGTTCGTCCATCGCTTCGCGGCGGATGTTGCGCATGGCGACCCTGCTCTGTTCGGCATTGGCCTTTGCACCCTTCACCAGCTGCTTGCGTCTCTCCTCATTCAATGGGGGGAAGTTCAGCCGAATAAGTTTTCCGTCATTGTTCGGGGGAAGCCCAAGGTCACTCTTGAGAATGGCCTTCTCGATTGCGCTCAATACGCTCTTGTCCCAAGGTTGGATTACGATCATCCGGGCTTCCGGGACACTTACCGTGGCGACCTGGTTGATCGGGGTCTCCGCACCATAGTAATCGACGCGGATCTTGTCCAAAAGTGAAGCCGATGCCCTGCCGGTGCGCAGGGAGGCAAAATCCTTGGAAAGACTCTCAAGACTTTTTTGCATCTTGCTTTCGCACGTATCAAGTACTTGTTGCATACACATCTCCAATAAAACTACCGCTCACAGCTGTGAGCGGTGGGTATGAATCGATTATCGTCAATTACTGCAGGAAGCCGCGCCAGCGCGAAGGAATGCGTAGTTGAAGATTTCCAGCTTGCCGCCGGCAGCCTTGCCGATCTCAGCAGCCTTCTTCTCAACACTCATCGAATCGTCCTTGACGAACGGCTGCTGGAGGAAGCAAATCTCGGAAAGGTGCTTGTTCAGCTTGCCTTTGACGATTCCCTCAAGCACCTTTGCCGGCTTGCCGAGATTGGCAGCCTGAACGGTGAAGATGTCGGTCTGTTCCTTGATGTAAGCCTCATCCACAGCCTCGGTATTCAGGTAGGAGGGAGTGAATGCAGCAACATGCAGAGCGCAGTCATTGGTGAATTCCTTGACCGAATCCTGGGCAAAGAGCTCAGCCTTGTCTGCTCTGAACATGACCAGGACAGCCAGAGCGCCATCGCCATGCACATAACTGGATGCAAACTCGTTCTGACCAAGGTCATAGACGCACAGGGTCTTCAGAGCCATGTTTTCCTTGATGATTGCGATCAGGTCGTTCACCATACCGACCAACTCGTCGTTGATCTCAGTGTAGCCCTTCTCAAGTGCAACTGCACAGATTGCATTGCCCAGTTCCTGGAACTGCTCGTTGCTGGCAACGAAGTCAGTCTCACAAGAAAGCTCAGCCATGACAGCCTTGTTGTCCTGGACCTTGAGGAAGACACGACCGTTGTCGGTAGCGCGATCCTGGCGCTTTGCAATGGCAGCAAGACCCATTTCCTTGAGGATCTTCTCGGCAGCGGCGAAATCGCCGTTTGCCTGGGTCAATGCTTTCTTGCAATCCATCATACCTGCGCCGGTAATGTCGCGCAGTTTCTTTACTACATCAGCGGTAATTGCCAAGCTTGTGCTCCTTAGTCTTTGTACAGGGTCTCTTCGTCGACGAGCAGGTTGGTGTCCTCACCTTCCTCCTCTTCCTTCTCCTCTACGGCCTTCTCTTCGAACTTGGAGAAATCCGCACCCTCGTCAGTGGAGAATACGATTGCTTCCTCTTCCTCATCCTTCTTGTCGCTGTCAGCGCTTTCCTCTTCCTCGTTGCCGAGGGTCTCGATGATCTGGATGCCAGCTTCGTTGTCTGCATCGACAACTGCATTGGCAATAATCTCAACAAAGAGGCTGATGGCACGGATTGCATCATCGTTGCCGGGAATGGGGTAGGTGATGTCAGTGGGGTCGCAGTTGGTGTCGACGACAGCGATGACAGGAATGCCAAGGCGCTTGGCCTCAGTGACTGCAATGGCTTCCTTCTTGGTGTCAATGATGAAGATTGCACCGGGAAGGTCCTTCATGTCCTTGATACCGCCAAGGTTCTTTTCGAGTTTGATCTTCTGCTTGGTGAGCAGGGAGACTTCTTTCTTGGTAAGGGAATCGAATGTGCCGTCAATCTCCATCTTCTCAATCTTCTTGAGGGTTGCGATGGACTTCTTGATGGTACTGAAATTGGTCAGCATACCGCCGAGCCAACGATTGTTGATGTAGGGCATGCCACAGCGCTTTGCTTCAGCTTCAATAGCCTGCTGGGCCTGCTTCTTGGTTCCGACGAACAGAACAGTTTTTCCCTGTTTTACCACAGCGCGAACTGCGTCATATGCCTCAACGATGCAAACAGATGTTTTCTGCAGGTCAATGATGTGAATTCCGTTTCTCTGGCTGAAAATGAAACGGGCCATCTTGGGGTTCCACCTCTTGGTCTGGTGGCCGAAATGCACGCCTGATTCGAGCAGGCTCTTCATGGTAACTACGGACATAATCCTCCTGTCTGACGACACAACCATCCCAACGGGACAGTGTTTGCTGTGCGTCACCCTTCAACTGTTACTCACCCATAGGGTGGAGATTCCTTTGCCACTATTCGGACAAAGGTGAAGTCAGTATTTCAGAAATTTGCAGTAATGGCAAGCCTATTACGGTTGCTTCATCGCCCTCTATGTGATCGATGAGCGCCCTTCCTTCGCCTTGGATGCGATAGGAGCCTGCAGCCCCTTTCCATTCTCCTGTCTCCAGGTACTTTTCGATCAGATGAGCATCAAGGGATTTGAACCAGACAAGAGCCTTGTCCGAACCTCCATACTTTCTTCCCTGGTACCAGAGAGCCCATCCGGAATGGACCTCTTGTGCCTTGCCGCTGAAGGAGGCGAGCTGATTTCTTGCTTCATTGCAGTCAGAAGGTTTTCCGATGAGTTCTCCTCCGAAGGCAATGAGGGTGTCGCAACAGAGCACAGGATCAGAAGTATCCGGATGTACAGCGAGAAATGCATCAAGTTTTCGCTCGCTCAAGAGTGCAACTGCCCTTGCAGGATCCGCCTCCTGGTGTGACTCATCACAGTGGGTTGCGTAGGTGGTCACCTCGATACCCAGTGAGAGCAGGAGCGCTTTCCTGGCAACCGATTGGCTGGCCAGTGTGATTTTCGGTAAAAGATTTGCAAGTTCAGGCAAGTTCCGCCTCCAATGTTTCCAATTCTGCTGTCAGGACAAACCAGGCTTCTTCTTCTTCAGCCATTTCGTCTTCGAGCTTCTGCTTCTTATCTACCAAAGCCTTGATTTTGACAGCATCACTGTAATTCTCAGCCTTTCCCATCTCTTTCTCAACTTGGTTGATCAGCATTTCGAGCCTTTGGTGGCCGGCTAGCATTTCATCACTCTGTTTTTTCAGGTTTGCCAACCTGTTTTTCATCCGGTTCGTTTCCTTGTAGGAACGTGAGCTTTCGACTTTTCTTGTCTCCTCTGAGGCTTTTGCACCCCCTCTCTCACGCTTTTCCACCTTCTCCTTCTGCTCAAGCTTGTAGGAGAAGTAGGAGTAGTCACCGCTGAACAGCTCAGGCTGATTGTCTTCGGTGAGATAGAGTATCTTGGTAGCAAGATGCTCGATGAAGTAGGAGTCGTGGCTGACGAAGACCATGGTGCCGTCATAGGCCTTCAGTGCCTTGAGCAACATCTCCTTGGCGTTGATGTCGAGGTGATTGGTCGGCTCGTCGAGGATGAGCAGATTTACCGGATGCAGGAGGATTTTCAGCAGTGCAAGCCGGCTTCGTTCACCTCCGCTGAGAACCTGTACAGGCTTGAAGACATCATCTCCACTGAAGAGGAAGGAGCCTAGGTAGCCCCGCAGCTTGGGAAGGTCTGCTGTGTCGGCCACCGATGAGACTTCCTCGAGCACGGAATTCGAAGGATCGAGAGTTTTCTCCGTATCCTGGGCGAAGTAGCCGACCGTGACATTGGGGCCGAGGCGCACCACCCCCCCATACTGGCTGTCCTCGCCGCTGAGCATGCGCAGCAGCGTCGATTTTCCCGCCCCATTCTTGCCGGTGACAGCAAGGCGGTCGCCCTTGTTCACCATGAGGGAAAAGTCATCAAAAATCACCTGGCTGCCGTAGTGCTTGTCCAGATGCTCGATGATCACCACGTCATTGGGGCTGTGCGGGGCAGGGGGAAAGCTGAAGGAGAGTTGCTTGAGATGCGAAGGGACTTCCACCAACTCAATCTTTTCCATCATCTTGATGCGGCTCTGTACCTGCCGGCTTTTTGTCGCCTTGTACCGGAAGCGCTCGATGAACTGTTCGTTCTTCTCCAGTTGTTCCTGCTGGAGCTTGAACTCAGCCTCCAACTGGGCGATTTCCATCTCCCTCTGTCTCTGGTATTGGGTGTAGTTGCCGCTGTATCGCTTGAGTTTGCCCTGGAAGAGCTCATACACCTCGTTTACCGTCTCATCAAGGAAGCCCTGATCATGGCTGACGATCATCAGGCCGCCTTCGTAGACCTTCAGGTAGTTCTTCAACCAGTAGCGGGCCTCAATGTCCAGATAGTTGGTGGGTTCGTCCAACAGCATGATCGAAGGGTTTTCCACCAGGATCTTGGCCAATGCTATGCGCATCTGCCAACCACCGCTGAACTCACTGGTCGGCCTGGTCAGGTCAGCTTTTGAGAATCCCAGCCCGAAGAGCACCTGTTCGATGATCTCCTTGCGCGAGTAGTAGCCTTCTTCCAGCAACGTCTCGTGTATTTCGCTCAAGCGAAGCACCATCGTTTCTGTTTTCTGTCCTTCTCCGGTTGCGGAAAGGCGGTTTTCCAATTGGCGTTGCTCTGCAAGCAAGGAGTCCAGGCGGTCATACGCCTTTTCCACTTCACCGTATATGCTTTCCTGTTCGAAGACGATGTCACTCTGGGGAAGATAGGAGATTCTCAGACCCTTTGTGGCCGAATAGTCAAATTGGTCAGCCGCCATTACGTGGCTGATGACCTTCAGCAAGGTGGATTT
>Ga0172378_10001641_pt1 | contig 20784 bp, 27 predicted proteins | sample GrowelOW332metaG_FD_119755 | JGI IMG/M metagenome (GOLD analysis project Ga0172378, IMG submission 119755) | Groundwater microbial communities from an aquifer near a municipal landfill in Southern Ontario, Canada - Pumphouse #3_1 metaG | ecosystem: Environmental > Aquatic > Deep subsurface >... | reverse complement strand
TGGTTAGGTACAGGATTTATAGAGAAATTCGTAGTGCCTGATGGTTCTATAAAAGTAGCTCCTGGCTGTTGGTTTACCAATTTACCCAATTATAAACGTAATGAGTTTATTGACTGTTGGAAAAGCTATAACCCTACCGATTATCCGAAGTATGATAATTATGATGCTATAAATTGTGATAAGACAGCAGACATACCAGGCGATTATGATGGTATTATAGGTGTACCTATTACATTCATGTTTAAATATAATCCAAAACAATTTGAAATAATAGAACAAGGAATAGGTTCTGTAAATGATGAAGGCTGTACAGTAAAGCCTATAAGTCAATCATTTATATACAATTATAAAAAATCAGGACAAACAGGTATATTTTCAACAAACACAGTAATGCTTGTTTATTATGATAAAAATAAAAAACCTATTGCTCCATATCGTAGAATTTTAATTCGTAAAATAAAATGAATGAACAATTTCTTGAAAATATAGATAAAATATATAAGGTTTTGACAGACTATTTGTTTATAGAAAGCAATTTAAAAGAATTTTGCTTTGATTACAGTTCTTTTCTAAGAATGAAAAACAAAAGCTTACTTGACTCTAAATATAAACCTTGTTTAGAGGAATATATTGATTGGCTACTATCTTATTCTTTAAAATTTGATGATGCTATAATAGCGTTTTTTGGAGATATGACAGGTTATGAGTTAAGACGGGGTATCTATGATGCCATAGATTCTAAATTAAGAGATGATTTTAATAAATATTTAAAAGAGTATGACGAAAGAGAAAACAATTAACATGGATGAAGCTTTTTATGTTTTATCCAAATGGTGTAGATATGAAGGAGAAGTCCACGATTTCTTTGACAGTTGTTTTTGTACGATAGACTTTACAGTAAAACAGTATATAAACTATCTGTTATATGATGAGGATGAGTTCTATCAGGAAACAGTAAAATGTTTAAAGACAGAAGATAAAGAAGAGCTATATAAAACCTTGTCAGAGATAGCATATCAGGACAAAAAAAGTTATGAAGCCCTTCGTAAGGAAATGGTTTCTGCATTACATTTATTATAACAATTAAATATATAAAATTATGGTACAAGACAGTAGAGAATTGAATATTATTTCAACAGTAGTAGAACAACAATGTTATTGTGTTGATAGTATATTAAGAAGGAAAAAAGAAGATATAATAATCAACATATCAGAAAATGTGTTTGGAGAACGATGCTATTCTGAGACGAGTGATACAGGAGCTCAGACTAAACTGAGAAATAGTCATCAATTTAATCTCATATATAATATTGCATTGACAGAGAAATGGGATTTGGTATGTTTATTGACTACCAAAGAAATTCTATTGAATCTTCAACTTCAATTTAAAGTTATTATAGGAAGTCCGTTTAGAAGAAAGCTTGAGTTTAAACATAATTATGATGCTATTGAATATGATGAGATAGATATGCTAAAACCTGTTGCGTTTTGTGTGTTTGGTCCTGCAGAAAAGATAGCAGAAGCAGTATTTCATTTTAATCTGGATTTGTCAGGTGAAATACGACTTGTTAAAAAGATAGCAGATGTAGCTTGGCCAAAAACAAATATATAATTTTTAAAATAAAATATTATGAATATTAAATTAGTTCAGGTAAAGATTAAAGATTTAGTCGAAGGTTATAAAGATAACAAAGAAAATGGAGTAGTTGGATATGGTGGTAAACTGAATATCAGACCGGCATATCAGAGAGAATTTGTATATTCTGAAGAACAGCAGAAAGCTGTTATCAATTCAGTATTTAAAAGCTATCCTCTTAATATAATGTATTGGGTAGAGAATGCTGAAGGTAATTATGAACTGTTGGATGGCCAGCAGAGAACAATGAGTATTTGCGGATTTGCTACTAATAATTACCTTGCTAATGTAGAAGGCATGAAGAAAGGTTTTGATAATCTTACAGAAAGACAATTAAGCCTTTTTATGGATTATGAAATATCAGTCTATATCTGTCAGAATGCCACAATACAGGAACAGTTGGAATGGTTTAAGATTATCAATGTAGCCGGTGAATTACTGACAAAACAGGAATTGAGAAATGCTATCTATGTTGGTGCATGGTTAACAAATGCCAAACTAAGATTCTCAAAGACTAATTGTGTAGCTTATCAGTTGGGAGAGCATTATATAAACGGTTCTCCTATAAGACAGACATTCTTGGAAACGGCATTGAAATGGATAAGTAATGATAATATAGAAGACTATATGGCTCATCATCAGAAAGATGAAAATGCAGATGAGCTATGGCAGTATTATCAGAATGTAATTCATTGGGTTGAGATGCTGTTTCCTACATATAGAAAGGAGATGAAAGGTATTGATTGGGGATTCTTATATAACAGATACCATGATAATAATCTTTTAGCCTCATCTGTGGATAAGCAAATATCTATATTGATGTTGGATGATGAAGTTACTGCTAAGAAAGGCATATATGAATATGTGTTAAGTAAGGATGAAAGAAAGTTGAATTTAAGAGCCTTCTCAGAAAAGATGAAGAGAGAGGTTTATGAAAGACAACAGGGTATTTGTCCTATATGTGGTAATCATTATGAGATTAATGAAATGGAAGCAGATCATATCACTCCTTGGAGTCAGGGAGGAACTACTACCATTGAGAATTGTCAGATGTTATGTAAAAATTGTAATAGACGTAAAAGCGATAAATAAAATGATTAAGAAAGAAATTTTAATGAGAGGACAAATAGTCAACTCTCATGCGTGGATTTATGGAACATTATATCATCAGAAAAAGGATGATTCATATTTTATATTTCCACAGAAGGACAAAGATCCTGCTTTTAAAGTAGTTAATCCTACTGAATGTACTAATCTCAAAGATTATGATGGTAATACTATCTATGAAGGAGATATATTAAAAGCAATAGGAAATGTTAAAAGTATTATAATCAAGAACGATGATCCGGATACAAAAAGAGAGTTTCCTTTTTGCTATAAGGAAAGTAGATTGAATATTTTCGGTGGAAGTGCTGAAATTAACGTACATTTGTTGCAACAATGGTATATAACTCAAGAGAAAATGAGGATTATAGGAGATATATATACAGATAAAATAACATTCTAATGGAACCAATATTGAAATATCCGGGTGGTAAGTATCGTGAATTAGGACAATTCCTAAGATATATACCAAAGTTTACTGATGAGACAGAATATATAGAACCATTCATAGGAGGTGGTGCTTTATATTTTCATCTTTGTCCGTCAAATGCAACAATATCAGATTTGAATAAACCACTTATAAATTTCTATAAGTGTTGTCAGGAAGATCCAAAGTATATGGTTAATGCCCTACAAGTAGAGTCTGAATCATATAAGCAGTTGACATTAGAGCAAAGATGTATAATGTATTATGCCAAAAGAGCTATGTTTAATGCAGGAGAGATAAACGATACTCCTAATTATCCATTGGCTATTGCATACTACACTATAAATCATCTGGCATATTCAGGATTGATGAGATACAATAAGAAAGGAGAATACAATGTTCCTTTTGGAAAGTATCAGTCATTCCCTAACAAATTAACAATAGCTCATGTAAAGTTATTGATGAGTTCAACTATTGTAAATTGTGATTATAAGAAGATATTCCATTCAAACGGAATGGTTGAAGATGCTTTTATGTTTCTCGACCCTCCTTATGATAGTACCTTTTCATCCTACGACCAAGTTGTTTTTGGTTTAAAAGACCATAAAGAACTTGCAGAAGAATTTAAAAAATTAAAGTGTAAGGCTTTAATGATTATCGGAAAAACTCCTCTTATAGAAGAATTATATAAAGGATATATAATAGGAGAATACAATAAGAACTATTCTATCAATTTAAAGAATAGAGTTAAAGAAAGTGCAATGCACTTGATTATTACAAATTACGGTGATATTACCAAATAACAATTAAATTTTAAACATTATGAATTTTAAAGTAGAAAACGGCAAATTGTCAAAAGAATTAAAAGCAATCAAAAGAGTTATAAATGATAGAGATACTCCTTCCTATTTAAGAGATTTCAGATTCGAGGTAAATCAGTCTGTATTGAGAATAACGGGAAATAATTGTGAGATGGAAGCCTGTACTATCATAGATATTGAAGGCGAAGATGATGAGACGGAATTGGAAATCAATGCGAAAGATTTGATAAATCTATTGAAACCATATAAGGCAAAAGATATGTTAACTTTTGATACAGTAGCAGGTACTATTGATGTCAATGGAATGATACAAATACCGTTTGTCAAGGAAGAATATCATGATGATATTACAATGCCGGAAGATGATACAACACTTAAGTCTTATGTGTCGATGTTTTCGGATACATTTATAAAGGCTCTTGAAAGAGTAAGCTATTGTATTAATTCTAAAGAACATGACAGACCTTCTTTATGTGGAGTCTATATAGGTTTGGAAGAAGACCACATGGATTTTGTAGGTACAGATGCACATGTTCTTGTAAAGGATTGTATAAAGGAGTTCTCAACATCAGGAATATCAGAAGATTCAAGAAAGTATTGTATTATGGATGTTAATTTTGTCAATATAGTTACAAGAACTATTAAAGACGGGCATATAAAACTTTGTATGGGAAATAAGGCTATAAAGATTAAGAACGAATCCTATACATTTATAATGAGAAATATTCCTGAAAAATATCCTAATTATAATGCAGTATTTCCAACATTAGACGGACCAAAGGTAATCGTTGATAGGAAAGAGTTCTTGAATACATTGAAGATGATTAATACTACCTTGAATAATGATTTTATAGCAAATGACCATAATAGAGTCATAATAGAGATAAAGGAAGGCATCCTAAAGATAAAGACCGCAAAGACTGAATGTAAGGTTAATATGGAAGGATGTAGGGCTGATACCTTTGTAGGTTTTAACGGTATATTCTTACAGAGAATATTTGAGCATATACCGGGAGATAAGATTTCTTTTATAAATCTTTCTACACAAGGTACAGGCAGTCATGCTAAACTTATAATGCCTGAAGATAGTAATGAAGATGTATCTACGGTATTAACGATAATGGTAACTGAATTTTAATTATTAAATAATAAGTATTATGAAAATAGACAAATTGTGTACAGTAAAATTTGAAGGAAAGAAAAGTGGTATGTATATGAACGTATATGATATACATGATTTAAGAATTATGTCATTACGTTTGGATACATTTAAATCCGTTTCTTTTAATGCAGTAGAAAATATAACGATAAAGAATATAAATAAAAGAAAATTCTTAATCGATATATCAACTGAAACGGCATATATTAATACTAATTTCGGAGGAAATCTACGAAAAGTAGGAGAAAAGGATGGAAATGTGACATATACGTTTAATCTACAAGAAAACAGAGATACAGAAATGGATTTGATGAGATCGGTTAATGTAGAATATAGACCGGATTGGGATGATGAAGTTTATACTGATTCTACAGAAATGTTAGAGTCATGGAATATGCTTACGGATAACGAGAAGTTAAAAAGAATATTCCATAATGAGATAAGATATACTGTCGTCAATACCGATGAGGATTCCGTTCTTGAATATAAGAAACTTCCGTTATTCCAGAAGAAAGTCAGAGACTTGATACAGAGACTATTTGACAGACCTATATCAAACGATATAGCCGGAGTATCAAAGAAAGATGTAATTGAATTTTGTATAGAAAACTTAAAAAAAGACTAATATGACAATCAATCAGATTAAAATCATTCATGATGTATTTTGTATGCACACAAGAATAGTAAATTCAGCTCCTCACTTATTGTCAAGAACGTATCAACGCAGGAATATGCTGGACTTTACTTTAGAGATGTTAGAATATCCCGTGCTAATGTGTTATCGTAGAAAAGACTGTTTCTATGGAGTATTGCAGGGTTCCCTGATTTCTAATGATGCAAGTAAGATAGAAGATATGGAATATAAAGATTTGTTCAGCGGAGAGACTGTCAAGCTGGATGATGAAATAAATTCCTTGGTATGTTTTAAATTACCATCATTCAAACCCATTGCCCCTGAGATAATTAAGGCAATGGAGGAACAGGTTACAAGACAAAATCAACAAGAAAGTCACGCATATACTGTAAGAATTAATACAAGTTGCTTATCTTTGAGTTCTGTTTTTGGATTGCAGTCTGTAATAGGATACAATTCAGGCATGATATTAAAAGATGATTGTATCTACATCGAAGAGTTGGAAATTCAAGATGTAGAAAAATTCAAAGAGGTTTTGTGTTATGTAGATAAAACAATAAAAAAGGACGATATAAAATTAATTAAAATATGAAAGACGCTAAAAAGTATTATTTTGAACAGTTCGATAAGAACTATTATGAAAACATCCAATCGTATTTTGAAAGATACGAAGGGAGTTCCTACGATGAGACAGAAATAGATGAGCTTTGTATGCGCACCGATTCCTATGAAGATTTCTTTGATTACACAAATAATGAAACTATATGGGATGTAGTCAATTGTACTTATGATGATGACTATAAACTTAGTGAGAAGGAAGTCTTTAAATTGTTTATGGAATGGGCGAAGGAAAATGGAGGCTATCTTAATGATTGCCTTGAGCAGATGACAGAACAGTACAAGCCTCTTACTAAAGAGCAGGAGGATAGGGAAAGAGTTGACAGATTGGATATAGAACGACAATTTATTTAAATGAAAAAAGAAACAATTCAAATAGTTTTAGTATTAATGGCTGTAATGGCAGCAAATGTATTTTCAACAATGTTATCAACTTATATAGATAAAAAAGACAAAACTCCTCCTCCTAAAAAGGAGGTTTTTGTTTGTTATGTAGATACAGTGCAGCATTTCAAGAAAGTGTCTGCAGAAATAGGATTAAAAGAAGCATTGGATTATTACGAAGTCAAGTTTCCGGAAATAGTCTATGCTCAGTGTTTATTGGAAACAGGGAATTTTACTTCCAATGTCTATAAGAAACATAATAACCTATTTGGTTTATATAACAGTAATACAAAATCCTATTATCATTTTGATAATTGGTATGAAAGTGTTGAGGCGTATGTTAATTTAGTCCAATACAGATATAATTCAGAGGCTAATTATTATGCTTTCCTACAAAGGATTCAGTATAGTAAGGACAAGAATTATATAAAGAAAATCAAACAAATTAAAAAAGAAAATGAATAGAAAAAGTTTAAATGACGCAGCTATGTTCTTATTCAAATCGGAAAAGAGGATAGCATTTGAATGGTGTACAGGCTTAGGAAAAAGCAAGGTAGCCATTGATGGGATAAAAGTTTGCAGCACATTAGAAAAGAAACAACTAAGGGTTTTATTAGTTGTAGCTGAAACAGCACACAAACAGAATTGGAGAGACGAAATGAAGAAATGGAATTTGACAGGAGAGTCTGTCTTGGATATTAAAATAGAATGTTATGCTTCACTTAAGAACTATAAGGATACTGAATGGGATATTGTGATATTTGATGAGGCTCATCATTTGGGTTCAGATTTGAGAATGGATGTATTGAATGATATTACATCTGAAAGATATTTCTTTCTGTCAGCTACCATGCCTTCTGATTTGCTGAGGGCAATAGAAAGTAGAATAGGGCATATATCTGTGTCAAGAATAGATTTGAATACAGCCGTTGAAAATCATTTGCTTCCAAAGCCATATATCTATACGATAGGCATGGAATTAAGCGATAAACCAAATGCAGCTAAAACAGAGATATCCTGGGGAATGAAATCTTTAAGACATAAAAAGGAATGTGGGTATGAGGAAGCAAAAGTATTTATGAATAATCATAAGCTATGCCCAAATTGCACTTTAAAGATAACAGCCTCAGAAAGACAATGTTATAGGTTATTATCATTTGATGTCTCTTCAAAAAGGACATATCTGGAAACAAACCCTTCTGAATTTATGAGAAACAGCTATCTGTTTGCCTGTATGAAAAGAAAGAAATTCTTAGGTACTTGTAAGACAGACAGAATGAAATCTGAGTTAAAAAAGATAGAAGGAAACAGGTATATATGTTTTTGTTCAGACATCAAACAGGCTCAGACATTAGGAAAGGATTGTAGCATTCATTCAAAAAAGAAGGACCCGTTAGAGATACTGAATAAGTTCAACAATAAGGAAATTAACAAACTCTTTGCAGTAGGTATGCTGCAGGAAGGACAGAATTTAAAAGATATTGAGATGGGTGTTATGATACAATTGGATGGCAAGGAACGGTTATTCATTCAGAAATTAGGAAGAATATTAAGGTCTGAAAATCCTGTTGTATTTATTTATTATTTCAAAGGAACGAGAGATTGGGATTATTTATGCAATCTCAAAGAAAACACATTAGACAAATCTTATTTTAAAGATATATGAATGAAGTTGTTTTTTTATGTTGTAGTTTTTATAATTACTAATATTATCATTATTGCAAGTTTTTTCTAAAATTAAATAAAAATGAAAAAGTTAATTGTTGATTCTCAAAAAGTAGAAAGTCTTAAATTAGACTTAGAAGAAGCATTCGCACTGCTGTGCATTAGTTGTCAGTCAAAGGATACGGATTGTATCAAGTCATTGGAAAGCAAAGGATTGATATATGAAGGAGAGATAACTGACAAAGGAAAGAAAACTATTAAATCTTTTGCAGTTTACAAAGAAGAGGAAACATTGCCTCTTGATTTGGAAGTAGTAGCAAAAGGTATGAAAGAACTATTCCCGAAAGGGAAAAGACCTAATACAAATACTTATTGGACAGATAGCTGTGCAAGTATTGTAGAAAGATTGAAAACATTCTTTAAGAAATTCCCAATAAAAATAACTGAAAATGAATTAATAAATGCAACAAAAGTCTATGTAGAATCTTTTAACGGAGACTATACATATATGAGAAATTTAAAGTATTTCATCTATCGACAAAGATTATCTATGGATGGAGAGAAAGAGGAAACATCTGAATTGATGGAGACTCTGGATAGGATACAAAACAAAGAAGAAATGTCCGACAGCACAAACAGTGAATGGACAGCAGAATTAAAATAATAAATTATGAGCTTAGAAGAAAGGGTACTGTCCTTATTACAAAAGAGAAAGGATAAAGTACTAAGTGGGAAGATAAATAGTATTCCTTCCCCGTTTGTCAGGTTCAGGGATGATTTCTTAGGAATAGAACAAGGTAAATATTACTTGGTGACAAGTTCGACAAAAGGAGCTAAAACTCAGTTTGCTTCTTACTTGTTTATATTTCACACCTTACTATATTCCTATTATCATCCGGAACAGATAAGAGTTAAAATCTTTTATTATCCTTTAGAGGAAACGGCAGAAGATGTCCTTATAAGGTTTATGTCTTATATACTCTATATTTTCACAGGAGGAAAGGAAAGAGTTTCTCCGATAGATTTAAAGAGTACCAGGGCAGATAAACCGGTATCTTCTGAAGTGTTGAAATTGTTAGGTTCTGATAAATACACCAAGTTAGTATCGCATTTTGAAAACAATGTGATATTTTCATCTACATCAAATCCCACAGGAATATATCATGAATGTAGGAAATATGCAGAAGACAATGGTACTGTTTATACAAAACCTACAAAAGTAAAAGATGATGAAACAGGAATGATTAAGGAAGTTCAGAAATTTGACTATTATGAATCGGCAGATGTTGATGAGTATAGGATAATTTTCGTTGACCATGCTTCTTTAATCAGTACTGAGAAAGGAATGCCGTTAAAGCAATCCGTGGATAAGCTAAGTGAATACTTTGTTCTTTTGAGAAACAGATATGGGTTCAGTCCTGTATTAATTCAACAACAGGCGTTTCAAGGAGAGTCTTTGGAAGCTGTTAAGGAGAATAAGGTAAGACCTACGATAGCTAACCTCTCGGATTCCAAGTACCCCTCGAGAGACAAACCAAAAAAAAGTATTTCACTTATTGTGTTTTTATAATCAAAAAGTTTTGTTATCTTTGTTTATTATAATTAAACAAAACAAAGATGGCAAATAAAAGAAAAATTTCAGAAGAACAAATGAATTTAATGAAATCAATGTATGAAAAAGGTTCTATGGATTCTGAAATATCTAAAGTTATAGGAGTTACAAGAAGTGCAATTTCGTATTGGAGAAAAAGATTAAATTTAAAAAGTAAATTTACTTATGATAAAATTTCAAAGATAAATAATGAAAAATTTGAAGAACTTTTTAAGAAAGGATTAAGTGATTTAGACATAGCAAAAGAATTAAATATGTCCTCGGATGGAATTTATAGTCATAGAATGAGATTTGGTTATTTAAGAGAAAATAATTTAAGACTTAATAAGCCTAAGGAATTATCTCTGTTTCAGAAACAAGTTTTAATAGGAACTATGATAGGCGATTCTTCATTTAAAATAAGTAAAGGAAGCATTAATCCGGCAATACAATGCGCTCATTGTATAAAACAAAAGGAATATTGTTTTTTAAAGACAAATATATTTGATTCTTTAGGAGCTTCTTGTAAGTATCATAAAAGAAATATTTCAGATAAAAGAAATGGAATTTATTATGAAGATTATACGATGTATGTTCCTGCTAATCCGATTTTAAAAAATTGGTATGAAGCTTTTTATAATAAAAAGAAAGAAATACCAATGGATTTGGTTTTGAATTATTTTAATGAAATTTCATTAGCTTTTTTATATATGGATGATGGTCGTAAAGACAATAAAACGTATTCTATTGCAACTAATAGTTATTCTGAAGAAAACATATTAGACTTCAGAAAATTCTTATTTGATAAGTTTAATATAGAAACATCAATGACGAAAAGTCATGTCATATATATAAGAACAAAAAGTAAAGATATTTTTACAAATTTAATATCTCCCTATGTATGTAATTGTATGAAATACAAATTACAGTCTCTTAACCCCGTGAATCTGGGAAAGCCATAATATGGTAACCCTTATCCAAGTTATATAGAAATATATAAAAGGAACAACGACTAACAGATACGGTCTTAACAAGTGGTGTTGAAGATTATGAACTGACACGAGTGCGAGGCTAATTCTTAAATATACCAATATTAAAAGGAATTAGAAGAGATAGTCTGAACTGTATAAATAAAAAATAAAATACAGAAATATAAGATAAAGAGCTTATATGATAACATTATGTGTAATATATGTTTGGGGTTATTCTCTCCATTCAAATATGAGTTGAAAGTATATATGGGATACGACATCGCAAGATTTAGGGACAATATGAGATTTGTCGAAGTCTTGGTGAATAGAGGAGGTTCTCCGGGAGGCTTGATAGCACTGTATTTTGATGGTGCTGTTTGTCAATTCAGAGAACTTCCAAGACCGGATGACCAACAAGGTCTGTTAACAATTTACAATTATTTAAATAATATTCGGAAAAGCAATCCAATTATAGATGCAAAACCCGAACAAAATTCATTATCTTTATAAAAAATTTAAGCATATGGCAAAAATTATGGTTTTAGCAAAAAGCGGTTTCGGTAAAACAACTTCTTATTGTGGTAGAGAAAAATTTGGTGTAAAAGGATTAAATCCTAAAGAAACCTATGTAATTCAATGTATTGGACGTTCTATCCCAAACAAGAATTATAAGTTAGCTCCTGATTGCGAAATAGCGTCATTGGCTAAAGGAAACAGAATCCAATTGGATATTATTTCCGGAATGGACAGATATAAAAGACTTGCTGATGTTCTTGTGGCTTTAACAAAAAGTCCATATAAGAATATTGTAGTTGATGACTTCAACTATATTAGTCAGGATTACTATATGGCTAATGCAATGAAAGGCGGTTGGCAGACCCCTAAGGAGATTGGTTATGGCATGGGATTGATATTTGATGCTTGTAGAATATTCCCTGAGGATAAGAATTTGATATTCTTAGCTCACTATGAGGAATATAAAGACAAGAACTCAGATAGCATCTCTTACAGATTTAAGTCTATTGGTTCCATGGTTGACCAATATATTACTCCGGAAGGAAAAATGGATATTGTATTGTATGGCAAGGCTTCCTTTGATGCTAATGAGCATAAAGCTATCAAACAATTTGTTAAAGAATTTGATGGTGAATATCCTGCTAAAGACAGTATAGGAGCTCTGGAAGCATTGCCTGATATTTTTCCTGCTGACTTGGGATTAGTAGTAGACACATTAACAAAATATTACAGTGAATAGAGAACGTCTGGTAGAGATAATCAATCTAATCAATAACAAGAAAAATATCACAAAAAAGATATTTGTAGAAGTCATTGAAGAATATTGTAAGGATAATGGTAAAGAAACCAAAGATATTGATAAATTTGTACAAGCAAGTTTTAGAAATGTCATGGGAGTTCAACATTTTGAAACATCCTTAGATTATCTAAAAGGTAAATATGAAATTATAGAGCTTTGGAATGGTTCTGAAGACTCTCAAAACAGACAATTTATAAAAGTATATTAATAATTAAAATTTAAAAATTATGGCATTCGGTAAAGGTTCAGCAACATCAGTCGTAGAATACAAAAAGTACATCGGCATTGCATCATTAAATGTAAAAGCAATTAACCCTACAAAGGTTGAATTAGAGAAAATCTATGGCAGAACATTGGATAAAGAACCAGAATACATCGGTGAGAAAGTCATCGAAGGTGTAGGTACAGTAAAGACTCTAAAAATTGATTTTATTGTTGCAACAGACCCTCTCAATCCTATTAACAGTGGTATCGAATATACCACAAGACTATCATTCTACTTGCTCAATGAACCACGTTATAACAGAGACCGTTCTAAGTTACAGGTTATTGACAAGTATGGCAGAACAGCATGGGTTACTCCGGACCAATTTCAGAAACATGAAATTCCGGTTTATTCAAATGGTCCTGCACAGCTTGATAAGAGTTATAGAGGAGTTTATTCGGGTGAAGAGGAATTAACTAATTTCTTAAAGACTTATCTTATGATTCCTAATGTAATGACTAAAGATCAGGAAACAGGAGAGTTTGTTGTAAGAGACAATGCAGAAGATTCTGAATGCAGATTGGATAATATTTCAAATTATTTCTCAGGAAATATTCTTGAGATTAAGAATGCAATTGCTTTGGAACCGGAGAATGCAATTAAGGTTTTGTTAGGCGTACAGACATCTGATGATAATAAAACTTATCAGACATTTTATAAGAAGATGTTTATCAATAACAGACAGATTAACTACGATTATGCAATGAAGATGTTATCAAAGGATATTGCAGGAGGTTATATGAATAACTGTAAATTCCTTGTAACTCCATTACAGGTTTTCTCTGAAGCACCAACAGCATTTACTCAAACCCAGCCAACAGTAGCAGCTCCATCAGAAGCTCCTTCTATTGACAATATCAATCCTTGGGATGTTAAATAAATGAAAACTAAACAATGTCCATACATAAGAGCAGACCCTCGAAGACCATATCTGAAATGTTAGAAAAGCTAACGGATGAGGGTATAGTAAATCACTATTTTGGAGTAGAGAAACTTCCATGTAGAATGAAGTCTCCCTTACATGAAGACAAACATCCTTCATTCGCGTTTTTCTTATTTAATGATAAAATATTCTTTAAAGATTTCAGTTTGAATGTAAGTGGAAGTGTATATAAGTTACTTAGTATGATATGGAATTGCAGTTTTGAAGAAACTGTTGAAAGAATTTATATGGATAATATAAATTCTTTTTCTTTGGGTATAACTCATACAAAGAAACTTGTACATCAGATAAAATCAACCACGAAATTCGATGCTGAATGTAAAATAAGAATGTGGAAAGACCATGATATAAAATATTGGAAACAATATGGCATATCATTAGAATGGCTTAAATATGCAGAAGTATATCCTGTCCAATGTTTCTTTTTCAGCAATGACGAAGAGACTTTTTCAATACCTGCGGACAAATATGCCTATGTATATGTAGAAAGAAAAGGAGGAAAGCCTACTTTCAAGTTCTATCAGCCGTACAATACAAAAGGTTTTAAATGGAGAAATAATTTTGAGAACTCGACTATCAGTCTTTGGACTAAAATCCCTGCAAAAGGAGATTATCTTTGTATATGTTCATCAGTAAAAGACTCCTTATGCCTATGGGCTAATACAGGCATTCCTGCAATAGCTCCGCAAGGAGAAGGATACACTTTATCAGATACAGTGATTAATGACCTTAAAGAACGTTTTAAACAGGTCTTTGTCTGTTATGATAATGATGTACCGGGAATAGAAGATGCAAAGAAAATCGTATCTTTGACAGGGTTCACAAACATTGAAATTCCAGCCTTTGAAGGAGGAAAAGATGTAAGTGATTATTTCAAAGTAGAGAAAAAAGAGAAGTTCGTAAAAACATTCTCATATTTATTTAATTTAAATAAAATCGTATGACAGAAAAACAGAAACGGAATATCAGAAATGATGTTTCAAACGAACTAATATCATTCGATACATTTATCAAAGAAGATGAAACAAAAGAAGATAAAGTGATATTGAACAGATTAGATGATTTAATTAAAAATATTCAACAAATTAAAAATAGTATTAAATAATGGAGAACAATGAAATTATTGAAAAATGTGAGTGTGCAATTGCTTATGATCAGGATATGCTGGACATCCTCAACAAAGAACTAAAGAAAAGAGAAGACAAGCTGAAGATAGCTGTAAAGAGGAATCTGAAAATCAATTCAAAAATTAAGGATTACGTAAAAGAGAGTAAGCAAAGTTCAACAGTACTTGAATCTTTTGAGGTTTCTGATAAGGAGGCTTATAGAAAACTTACTGCTATTGGACAGAATTTAGATGACGCTCTATCATTGTTAGAGTATGACTCAGAATGTAAAAAAGATTATGTTAGAAAATCAAAATGACTTTAAAGCATGGATGCTTGCAATATTCTTCGCTTTATTGGCATCTATAGTGATAATATTGTTTTCTTTATTAATAATATCATTGATATGAAAAAATGGATTTTAACAATCTATTGCTTTTTGTTTTTTGTGCTTAGTTTCGTATTTACCATCAAAACACACACTCATAGTATTGCAAACATAGGAGCATCTATGGTATTAAGTCTTATGATTGTCATAATTCTTAATGTATTATATGATTTTATAAAGTTTTTATGGAAAGACTAAACAAAAAAATAAAAAATGCAACAGCAAAAGTTTATGATGGAATTTCTTTTAAATCACTCTTTGAAGTCGCCACCTATAAAGTTCTTACTGAATGCGGTTTCTGTCCCAGATATGAGGCTGAGAAATATGTAATAGTAAAAGGATTTATGCCTACCATACCATTCTATACAAAAGACAAAAATACAAGAATGCTGAAATCAGAAATGGGAAAAGTGAGAGACATCACTTATACTCCCGATTTCACTTTTGACTATAAAGATTATAAAATAGTTATAGAATGTAAAGGTTTTGAAAATGATGTTTTCCCGCTTAAAAAAAAGTTGTTCAGAAAGTATTTGGAATCCTTTGAGAAATATATGTTCTTTGAAGTATTCAATCAAAGACAATTGAAACAATCAATAGAGATAATCAGGAACTTATGAATGACATTAACAATACGATAGGAAACTCATTAAGGGTGTTGCCGATAGAAAATAGGATATTGGCACGAAGGCTTTTTAAGGAACGTGATTTTATTGAGTTAAAACACTTGGTAAAAACTATTTTAGCAAAAATTAATAAGGAAGATGTTGCAAATAACACACAAACCGATGTAACTTTGCTAAAGAAATTAGAGGCAGATATAGATATATACCTGACACTAATACAAGATGACGAAGAAGATAACGAAGACGATTATTTATTTAAAATTTAATTAAAATGAAAAAATTTGAAGAAATTTCTTGGTTGGTAACAGAAGAAGAGTACAGAGCAGACAAAGCATTAAGCTATTCTACACTAAGTACTTATGAAAGGACAGGATTTAATAATCTTGCCCATTTGTTTGATTTCAAGACATCACCGTCATTGACTTTCGGTTCTGCCGTTGATGCAATCATCACCGGAGGAATGGGAGAATTTAATTCAAGATTTATTGTATTTGATATTCCGGAAGTTCCGGACTCAGTCATTACAGTAGTCAAAAGTCTGTATGCAAAATATGGAGATAAATGCAGAAGTATTTATGAAATACCTGTTGCAGACAGAATTACAGAAACAGAGATACAGAAATATCAGTTGAATTGGAAACCGGAGACAAGAGCAAAGGTTATTTGTGAGAAAGGATTTGAATATTACGATGCACTATGTAAAGCAGAAGGGAAGACTATTTTAAATACTGCATTGAATGATTTGGTAATGGGAGCTGTGAATGCTTTAAAAGAAAGTAAGGCTACCAAATACTATTTCCAAGACGACAATCCTTTTGAACATATAGAAAGGAAATATCAGCTAAAATTCAAAGGTACATTCAACGGTATTAATTATAGAAACATGGCTGATGAGATAATCATTGATTATGATAAGAAAACGGTACTGCCTATTGATTTAAAGACATCATCTCATACAGAATGGGATTTCTTTCAATCCTTTGTAGATTGGAACTATATGATACAGGCAAGACTTTATTGGAGGATTATCAGACAAAACATGGATAATGATGAAGACTTTAAAGATTTTACTTTATTGGATTACAAATTCATTGTCGTCAATAAAGAAACACTTACTCCTCTCGTTTGGGAGTATGCGGATACACAGAAGATGGGTCCTTTGGTTTATGGCAAAAATAAGAATATTGTTTGCAGAGACCCATTCGATATAGGAGAGGAATTGTACGCCTATTTAAAAGATACACCAAGAGTTCCTAAAGGAATTAAATTGGATAAAGAAAACAGCTTAGTCAAATATTTAAAAAATTTATAAAACAAAATGGAAAAGAGTTTAGTAAAAGGAATTTCAGTAATTAACGTGAATCCAATAGAAGAGGTTTATATCCTCACAAAAGAAGTACCGGAAAACATAGATATTAATACTCCATGGAGTGTATGCTATGAGAAAGACTGTCATTTAGAAAAAGTCAATATCCTTGGCATCAATATCTATAATTGTAATCATCCGTTTGAATTTAAGAAGGTCACCTACACAGTATCTTTTGCAAATGACTTCATGCCGAGGGAAGTATTTATCAAGAAATGCTTTCGAACCAGATATGCTTTGAAAACAGGAGCGCCCGTTGAGACTGATGAATGGTCTGCAAAAACTATTGCAGATATGTGTAATGCTGAATTAACATTCACTGAAGATTCCGGTTTTAACAGAACTTTTAAAGTGCCTGATGAGACTTGTCCTACAAAAGGATTTCCTTATTCATGCAATTCTGATGTGTATTTACTTTCTGTCAATAGATTACATCCGAATGTACAATTCTATACAAAAGATTTAGTATCTCCTTGTAAGGTTTATAAGACATTGAAAGATGCAATAAATTCTTGCTATGAGAATCTATTAGTAAAGACAGGAGAAAATGAAGAAGAAAGAATATAACTTAAAGAAATTCAAATAAAACAAGATCAAAATGAAAGTAATTAAAAGAAACGGAACAGAAGAAGAATTTTCAGAAGATAAAATCAGAAACGTTTTCAGTAGAGTATTCAAAGAGAACAAATGTAATAAATTTGACTGTACAGACCCTGCAATAGAATCCTTGATTAGTGAACTGTATAATCAAGAACATGTGAAAGTAGAAACTATACAGGGCAAAATTGAAACATTATTATATAAGTTTTCGCCTCAATTGGCGAAAGCCTTTATTATATACAGATATGAGCATAAACAGGCAGCATTGCTTAAAGACAGATTGGATTATATATCAAGCTATACTGACGCATCTACAAATGCAGCTTCAGCTTCAGAGACAGATGCCAATTCCAATGTAAGCTGTAAGAATATCTCTAATCTTGAGGGAGAAGTCTATAAGACAACAAACAGACTTATTCAAAGAAAGAGAATGAAAGGCAAGCTCTATGAGCTTTACCCAAAAGAGGACTTAGGTAAACAGTATGTAGATGATTTGGAAAATCATATCATCTATACTCATGATGAAGCCTCATCTCCTGTATTAAAACCATACTGTGCAGCTATCTCTTTATATCCTTTGATGACGGAAGGAGTAGGTAACATTGATAATATAACTCCTTCTGCACCAAATGATTTACGTTCTTTTACAGGTCAATTGGATAACTTGATTTTCCTTGTATCATCTCAGATAAAAGGAGCTGTGGCTATTGGAGACTATTTTATAACACTTAATTATTATGTTATAAAAGATTTCGGAGAGAAATGGTATGACAGACTGAAAGAGGAGTTTGATAAGAATCATAATAATATAGAACACTATATTAGAAAATCTATGAAAGAACTTATCTATAAAGTCAATCAGCCGGCAGGAAATAGAAGTTACAACAGCCCATTCACTAATGTAAGCTATTATGATAGCGTTTATTTCAAGGCATTGTTTGAAGATTATTGTTATCCGGATGGAACAAAACCTGAATGGCACGCAATAGATATTCTTCAAAGAATGTTTATGCAGTTGCATAGAGAACTTCGTTTGATTAAGCCATTGACATTTCCTGTATCAACGATGGCAATGGTTCATGATAACAAAGAGTTTTTAGACCCTGAGTATAAAGAATTATGTGCTGAAGAATGGGCGAAAGGTGGTAGCTTTTTCTGTTATAATAATGACAATCCTAATAGTCTAAGCTCGTGTTGCTTTAGTGCTGATACAAAATTCTTATGGAAAAGTTCTTCTGCAGGAGTTTCAATAAGTAGTTTTGAAGATTTCTATAATGCCAAATATGTTAATGTTAAAGAGAATTATAAAATCTTTCACAACGGAAGTTGGATATATGGTAAGGTCGTAAGATATTCTAAGCACAAGATGTACAAAATCACTACGCAAAACAACAAAGAATATTTAATGACAGACAATCATATTAATGTCACTTATGACACCGAAAAAGAAACATCTCAATTAACAACAAATGATTATTTGATGTTTAATACAAAAGGCATTGAACCAATCAAGGAAAATGACGAGCATCTGACTTACAATCAAGGACTTCTTGTAGGATTGTTTATTGGAGATGGAACATTTGGTAATTATGTTTGTCTTGATAATTCTGTACATAGTTTTATATTGTCTTTAAATGAAAATAAATACAATAAGGTAAAAGAGATATTGGATTCTTTAGGAGATTTTAAACTTACAAATATTCATAATAATGTATATCCGGTACGTTGCTATGATAAAGAATTAACGACTTTTATTGCAAAATGGACAGGAAACGAGCCAAATAAAACTCATGCTGAAAACAAAAGTTTAAATTTAAATTGTCTGACTCAGTCAAAAGAATTTAGACAAGGCATTCTTGATGGATGGTATATTACTGACGGAGGAAACTCGAACAGATGTTATACGGTTAGTAAAGAATTGGTTGAACGAATGGAGGCTTTATGTACTTCTTTAGGGAAACAGACAGTTATTAATATTTCAGATAGAACGGATGAAGCTTGTGTAATCAGAGGAATAGCTTATAACCGGAATTTCCCTTTATATTGTTTAAGATGGTTTTCTGATGCAAATTCAAGAGTTCGTCCGGAGAGTGGATTTAAATGGAAAAACAATAGTATTTATTGGAAAATAAAATCTATTGAAGAAGTTGAATATGATAAAGATTATGTTTATTGTATTGAATGTAAGAATCAAGATGAGCCATATTTCACTTTGCCTTCCGGATTAATAACTCATAATTGTAGAGTCTGCAACGAAATAAATGATAATACATTCAGTTCTACAACAGGCATGACAGGTGTAATGACAGGTTCTTGTAATGTTATAACACTCAATCTCAATAGAATTATCCAGGATTGGTATCGTTATAATGGAATGAAACCAAACGAGGATAAAATTCTATTGACTGAATATCTGACACGGATTTTAGATAGAGTCTATAAATATCAGATAGCTTATAAAACAATGCTATACGATATGGAAGACAAGCATTTATTCTCACCATCTAATGGAGGATATATCTATATCAGTAAATTGTATTCAACAATCGGAGTGTTGGGCTATTATGAGGCAGCAAAGTTCTTGGGTTATAAAACAAATAACAACAAGCCATATAAGACATTCTTGGCAGAAATCTTTAGTTGTATAAAAGATGGAAACAAGAAGCATTCTGTACATAATTCCAAAAGACCAATCATCTTTAACACAGAAGCTGTTCCTGGAGAGAATTTGGCAGTAAAATTATATAAGGCAGATAAGAAAGATGGCTATATGGTTCCGGAAAATCAGAACTTGTATAATTGTTATTTCTATAATCCATGGAATGAGACTTCTGTTTTGGATAAGATTAAGCTTCATGGTTCTGATGTATGTAAATACTTGGGAGGCGGTCAAGCCTGTCATATTAATCTGGATAGCCATTTAACCAAAGAGCAATATCTAAAATTGTTGGATATTGCGATGGAGAATGGAACAAACTATTTCACTTTTAATATCCCGATGTCAGAATGTGCTGATTGTGGTCATGTTGTTAATGCTCCGATAGAAGAATGCCCTATATGCCATAGTAAACATATTAAAACGTGGACAAGAATTATCGGGTATCTGACTTGTGTAGACAATTGGTCAAAGGACAGACAAATAGAACAAAAACAAAGAGTATATTT
>Ga0172378_10001639_pt1 | contig 20792 bp, 16 predicted proteins | sample GrowelOW332metaG_FD_119755 | JGI IMG/M metagenome (GOLD analysis project Ga0172378, IMG submission 119755) | Groundwater microbial communities from an aquifer near a municipal landfill in Southern Ontario, Canada - Pumphouse #3_1 metaG | ecosystem: Environmental > Aquatic > Deep subsurface >... | reverse complement strand
TCCGTTAGTTCTCAGCAAAGAACAAGCACTTTTCTTTCTTGAAAAATTTGATAAAGTAATTAATGAATGCTATAAATAAGGTTAAAACCTTAAAATCAAAAGTGTAAAAAGGAGAATCTGCATCTAAATTCCGCAAGGAAGTTTTGTATTAGGTAGTTCTTTACGAATTTTAGATAATATTTAAATATGTTAGGTTCTTCTTTTTAATTTATTAAAATAATTAAAATAAAAAATATGAAGAAATTTACCTGTGTACACGACTTGGATAATCTTGATAATGCTCTTAAGTTGGCCTTTGAATTAAAAAAAGATCCCTATAAATATCAAACTCTAGGAAAAAATAAAACTATGTTACTGGTATTCTTTAATTCCAGCCTCCGTACCCGTTTAAGCACTCAAAAAGCTGCCCTAAATCTAGGTATGAATGTTATTGTATTTGATATTAATGCTGGAGGCTGGAAACTGGAAACAGAGATGGGAGTAATTATGGATGGAGACAAACCTGAACATATACGTGAAGCAGTTCCTGTTATAGGAAAATATTGTGACATTATAGGTGTTAGATCATTTGCAGCTTTTGAAAATAAGGAAGATGATTATAGTGAAAAAATTCTACAACAATTTATAGATTATTCTGGTGTTCCAGTTGTCAGCCTTGAAAATGCAACACGTCATCCTCTTCAATCTTTTGCCGACTTAATAACTATAGAGGAATACAAGACAAAAAAACGTCCAAAAGTAGTACTAACATGGGCTCCACATCCTAACGTACTACCTCAAGCAGTAGCAAATTCCTTCGTTGAATGGATGAAGGAAACAGATTACGATTTTGTCGTTACAAATCCTGAAGGCTATGATTTAGCCCCATCTTTTATGGGAGATTTAAAGGTGGAAAGGGATCAGATAAAGGCTTTTAAAGATGCTGATTTTATCTATGCCAAAAATTGGGCTTCTTATTCTGATTATGGAAAAGTACTATCTTTAGATAAAAGTTGGACAGTATCAGACAGACAAATGGCTGTGACAAATCATGCCAAATTTATACATTGTCTTCCTGTTCGTCGTAATATGATAGTTAGTGATTCCGTAATTGACGGACCTGACTCTCTAGTTATAGAAGAAGCTGGTAACAGATTATTCTCAGCTCAAACAGTATTAAAACTTCTTTTAGATAAACTAGTAGATTAAACTTTCTGAAGATTATAAAATTAAAATATTCAAAGTTTAAAGAATAAACTTTCTCAAAATTATAAGAACTAATCTTTAGAGAAATCTTAATATACTGAATTACTATTAATTACATCTTTTCAATATACTTTTGATCTTAAGAAAGTTATAAAAATAAAATATAGATATGCAAAAATTGACTCTTGTAAAGGTAGGAGGTAAAGTAGTAGAGAACCAGAATTCATTGAGTTCTCTATTACTACATTTTTCAAACATAGTAGGTCCTAAAGTACTAATACATGGTGGGGGAAGTTCTGCCACAAATTTAGCTAAACAAATGGGCATAGAAACAACTATGGTTGAGGGCAGAAGAATTACAGATAAAGAAATGCTTAAAATAGTCACTATGGTTTACGGTGGACTTGTAAACAAGAATATTGTAGCCCAACTCCAAGCCCTAGGAATTCAAGCTTTAGGACTTACAGGAGCAGATTTGAATTATATGGAAGCTGTCAAACGTCCTGTATTAGATATAGATTATGGTTTTGTAGGAGATATAACAAAAGTAAATATTGAAATCCTATGCCCTCTTATAGAACAGAATATAGTTCCCGTACTAGCACCACTTTCTCATAATGGCTCAGGTCAAATATTAAACACAAACGCAGATACTATAGCTGCCGAAACTGCCATTGCATTTAGCAAACACTTTAAAACAGAGCTTATTTATTGTTTTGAAATGCCTGGAGTAATGAAAGACCCAGAAAATATGACTTCTATTATACCAGATATAACACTCCGCGAATTTAAAAAATATCAAAATCAAGGAATTATAAACGCCGGAATGATTCCCAAACTAGATAACAGTTTTAGAGCCCTTAATAAAGGGGTTAATAAAATTAGAATTACCAATATTGAAGGACTCACTTCTGGGGGAACTACCCTAAAACTATAATAACTAACTACTAATTAAAATTCTAAAATAAACCTAGTATAAACATTTCATAATTTAGTGAATAGACATTGCATTATTAGTTTATAGGCATTGTATGATGTATTTCAAATATCTATTAATCTAGTACTATTCTTACATTTTTATTACTTATAGATAAGAAATACTCAAAAGAATATTATAAAGATAACAATACTTATATATAAAAAACATATAAGCTATATTAAAGTTAAGATTCAATTGAGATTCAAATTTTTTAGAAGTTTTAAATAAATAGGAAAACTATTTTTTATTTCTGATATTAGTATATATTCGTCTGCTGTATGAGAACGATTACTATCTCCAGGTCCCATTTTAATAGAGGGATATGGAATTACAGCTTGATCAGAGGTTGTAGGAGATCCAAAACAATTAACTCCTATCTCTTTTGCTTTAAGTATGATAGGATGGTTTAAAGGTATTCCAGAGGAACATAGACGTAAGGATCTAGCTACTACTTGTGATGAAATTAATCCCTTTATTATATTAAATGCCTCTTTATTTGAATAATGTTCATTAGTCCTAACATCAACTACAAATTTACAAATATCTGGAATAATATTATGTTGATACCCAGCATTAATCTGAGTTACAGATATTTTTACAGGACCTAAAATTTTTGAACTATTTTCAAAATTATAATTTTTTAGAATCTCTATATCCTCCAATGCTTTATATATCGCATTAATACCTGTATTTCTTGCAGCATGCCCAGCTTTTCCTTGAGCTATACAATCTAATACCAATAAACCTTTTTCAGCTATAGCCATTTCCATTCCAGTTGGCTCTCCAACAATCACAAAATCTATTTTACCTAACTTTGGCAAAATACTTTCTATGCCATTTACTCCAGAAATTTCTTCCTCTGCACTAGCTAGATAAATTAAATTAAAAGGTAGTTCTTTGACTTTATTTAATTTTATAAAAACAGCCATGAGAGTTATCAAAGAAGCTCCTGCGTCATTACTACCAAGACCAGTAAGTTTATCTCCTTGTAATATTGGCCTAAAAGGGTCAACAGTCCAATTTTTAGAAGGTTTTACTGTATCAATATGAGAATTTAACATAATTACTGGCTTTTTTTCATCCCAATAGTCGTTTTTACACCATGTATTATTATTCTCTGATTCAAAATTAATATTTTTTGATTTTAAGAAATCACGTATAATTAAAGCTACATTTAATTCCTCATAACTAAATGATGGAGTAGTAATTATTTTTTGCAAAAGATTAATATATTCTTCCATGTTTATTAATAAATATTTTTGTATAAAAGCCAATTAAAATACTTATTATTAGAGTATTAAATAGAAAATATCACAGATAAGTATATTATATTATGAGAATCAAAAGTAACAATAAAATCTATATTATACAAATAAATATCAATCTATATTCTACAATTTTAAATATAATATTTAAGAGCTAAATTCTAATATAATCACTATATTTAAATTATATACTAATTTTTTTAATTTGATAAAAGTACATAATTATTTTTTATTTAAGGTTTTTATAAATGAATAAAAAATATTAATATCTTTGTAAAAAATGTACTTAATCTTACTAATCATGCGAAATAAAACTAAAAGACTACTTGCTATAAAAAAAATAATAGAAAGTGAATTAATATCATCTCAAGAAGAACTTCTTTATAGACTTAAGGAGATTAATATGGATGCTACCCAAAGTACTTTATCAAGGGATCTTAAATTTATGAAAGTTGCTAAAATTCCTCATAAAGATAAAGGTTATATTTATATTATACCAGACAATATAAATGAACAAAAAGATGAAAAGGTTTCAGCAATTATTACAGATTCTATACTAAGTATTGATTTTTCGGGAAATATGGCAGTTATTAAAACTTTAGCAGGCTATGCCAATGCTGTGAGTGCTTTAATAGATAGTGAGAATTATTTTGAAATATTGGGAACTATTGCAGGAGATGATACTATCTTTATCGTTATAAGGGAAGGAGTAAGTAGAATTGAATTAGTTGAAGCTCTTACCTCAGTTCATCCAGGAATGCATAGTTTATATAAATAGTTAGTTTTTTTATTAATTATATTTAAATATGAGTGTAAAAAGACTTTTTTTTTAAATATATTTTCAATATTTAAAAATAGTTTGTAAACTTGCATTTCAAAATTTATATAGATTACTATGCAAGTTTTAAACACAAAAAAAGAATTATCATCCGCTTTAAATAACTTCAGAAAAGAAGGAAAATCTATAGGATTAGTACCTACTATGGGTGCGCTTCACAATGGACATTTATCTTTAATAGAAAAATCTAGTAAAGATAATGATATAACAGTGGTAAGTATCTTTGTAAATCCAACTCAATTCAATGATAAAAACGATCTAAAAAATTATCCTCGTACATTGGAAAATGATGTTAAATTTATAGATGCTTCGGGGTTTTGCGATATTATATTTGCCCCAGATGTTAAAGAAATATATCCCGAACCAGATACCCGAGAATTTAATTTAGGGTATGTATCAACAGTTATGGAAGGTGCTAAAAGGCCTGGACATTTTAATGGAGTAGCTCAAATAGTAAGTAAGCTATTTAATATTGTAAGTCCTAATAAAGCTTATTTCGGAATGAAAGATTTTCAACAAATAGCTATTATTAAGAGTATGATAAAACTTCTTAATATAGATGTTGAAATAGTTCCTTGCCCCATAGTTAGAGAAGATGATGGATTAGCTCTAAGTTCTAGAAATAGACTTTTAACTCCTGAACATAGAAAAAATGCTCCTCTTATTTATCAAACTTTAGTTAAAGCTACTGAAATGGCTAAAACTATGAATGTTGAAGAACTTAAAAAGTTTATAACTAATAACATTAACGAAAATTCATATTTACAAGTTGAATATGTAGAAATAGTTAATCAAGAGACTCTGAAAATTATTTCAGATATTAAAGAAAAATGTCATAAAGTTATTTGTATTGCTGTACAAGCAGGTAATATAAGACTTATAGACAACATCATAATCTAATGTTTATATTATGCAAATAGAAATATTAAAATCTAAGATTCATAAAGTATCTGTTACTGATGCTAATTTAGCTTATGTTGGTAGTATAACCGTTGATGAAGATCTAATGGATGCATCCAATATTATCGAAAATGAGAAAGTTCAGATAGTGAATATTAATAACGGAGAGCGACTTGAAACTTATGTTATTAAAGGTAAAAGAAATTCAGGAATTATTTGTTTAAATGGTCCTGCTGCTAGAAAATGTGCTGTTGGAGATGTTATTATTATTATATCCTATGCTTCTATGGATTTCGAAGAGGCTAAGAATTTTAAACCTACAGTTGTATTTCCTAATACTAAAACGAACAAACTTATATAGTAATATAGCTTTAATAAAGCAAATAAATAGACTCAATTCTGAATATTAGAATTGAGTCTATTTTTTTATAATCCAATAAAATCTATCTTTAATAATAAAATTATCTATTAAAAAAATTTCTATATACTACTATAAAATAACATATTTTAATATTTTTTATATTATAAAATTGTTAATAACTCTGTTAATAACTCTGTTAGTAACTGGTTTAAATCATGTCAAAAGGTAATCAAAACAAACTTGACATTTTAAGAGTTATTTATAACTACTAAACACTATTCTAATTTATATTTAAATATCCAAGCTATTTTTTAATACTTATTTTTAAGTTTATAACAGATTTTAAACAGCTAAATAAAAATTAAATTGAATTAACAGATGTTAGTTGGCAGATATTAACAGATGTTTAAAAGGTTTGCATACTCCTAATAATAAAATAATTACACACTAACAACTCTGTTAATAACTCAATTTTATAAGTTTATAAATTATTATACAAGAAAAACTAAAAAAAAATACTAACAGTACTAACAGCTATTTATTATATTCATATTTTCTTATTAATTTAGAATAAATAATATATATATAAAGAAGCTATATTAAGTATAAGAGAGAGAATTTTTAAAATTGCTTATTAAAATTTTATTTGTACTTTTGTATCTCAATATAAAGTAATTAAATTATGCAGATCAAAATAAAAAACGAATCAAAACATTCTTTGCCAAAATATCAGACAGAGCTTTCTGCCGGTTTAGATTTATGTGCAAATATAGAAACTAATGTAGTATTAAAACCATTAGAAAGAAAACTGATAAAAACAGGAATTTTTATAGAACTTCCTGTTGGTTACGAAGCTCAAATTCGCCCTCGTAGTGGATTAGCTTTAAAAGAAGGTATAACAGTATTAAATACCCCAGGAACTATCGATGCAGATTATAGAGGTGAAATATGTGTTGTTTTGGTAAATTTGTCATCTTCTGTAGTAGAAATTGAAGATGGGGAAAGAATTTGTCAGATGGTAATCAATAAAGTAGAACAAGCTTCTTTAATAGAAGTTAATGAATTATCCGATTCTGAAAGGGGAACAGGTGGTTTTGGACATACTGGAAAATAATTATAGATGAATAGAGTTAAATATATCTTTATATTTATTATACTATGTTTTCTTATTTCTTGTAAGACTACAAATAAGGTTAGTTATAAATATAAAAAAGTAGAAAAAATATCTACCAAACATTTATTGAATAATGTTTATAATTCAAGTAAGGATTGTAGTACTATTTTTATAAAAAAAGGCTCTGTTTCTATAACTCAAAATGGTAAGACTAATAATTTAAAAAGTTCCATAAAAATTGATAAGGAAAATTTTATTCAAATTTCATTAGTTGCTCCCCTAGGGATAGAAATTGCTCGGGCTCTATTGACTTTAGATTCCGTGAAATTTGTAAATTTTCATGATAAAGAATATTTTTTTGACAATATAAATAATATAAATAAACTTTTAAATATTAATTCCTCTTATTCTTTATTGCAAGGAATTTTGTCTAATAGTTTTTTTGGACTTTACGATTTTGAAGATAAAGATTTATCCTATTCTGATCGTCACTATAAAACTGAAATAAATTCAGATTTATATACTCTTTCGACTTATTATAAAAAGAAAAATAATGGTAAGTATTCTAGAGTAGATGAGAATAATAAAAATATTTCTATTTATCAAATTTGTAAAATCAATCCTAATAATTTTAGAGTAACTTATAATTGTATAAAGGATGTAGAAAATAATTTATTTTTAGAAGTTAAATATTCAGATTTTAGAATTTATCAGGATGTGCTATTTCCTTCCAAAATGCAAATTATACTAAAAACGAAGAAAGATAATTATAAATTGAATTTAAAAATTTTAAATTTAGCTTTTGATGTGCCAGTAAATTCTAATATTAGAATTTTAAAGAAATATAAAAATATAAAAGATAATGAGTAAATTTTTAAAGATATTATTTGTTTTATTTTTTATCTCATCCTTTTGTTTTTCTCAAAATATTAGTACCCTAAAAGAACAAAAAGAAAAAAGTGAGAAGGAGATAAAATATTTAAATAAACTTTTAAGGGATGCTCAGAAAGATAAATCTGTTTCCCTTCATAAGTTAGCACTTTTAAAACATCAAATTAAGAGTGGTAAATCTTTGCAAAATTCATTAAATAATGAGGTTAAAGTTTTCGAAAGTATGATTTCTTCGAATCAAATTAAGATAGATAAGCTTACCAAACAAAAAAATGATATGCTTATTCTTTATTCAAAATTGATTTATAATAATTGGAAATCTTCAATTTCAAGTTCAAATATAAATTTTTTATTATCTGCGGATAATTTAAAACAAGCTTATAGGAGGTATAGATATTTAATGCAAATTAAGGATTATTCTAAACTTCAATTGAATTATATATCGAGTATTAATGATTCTTTACAAATAGTAAACTCATCCTTAAATTCTTTAATTTCCAAAAAAAATACTGCTCTTAATGAGATAGATCAAAATACAAAAAAACTGGAGATCCAACAGCTAACTCACGATAAATATATTCAGAAATTAAGGCAAAAAGAGAGCAGTATAAATAAAAAATTAAAAATAGAAAATGCAAATAGAAAGAGATTTGAAGTTGAGTTAAAGAAATTAATTGCTCGCGAAGTAAAAAAATCCGGAGGTAGTAATTCCGGTAAATATGTATTGACTCATAATGAAAAAATATTATCGGATAAATTTGTATTGAATAAGGGTAAACTTCCATGGCCAGTAAAAGAAGGTATAATTACAGAACATTTTGGTACTAATGTACAAGAATCACATCATTTTGTAAAATTGAATAATGATGGAATAAATATAACTACTTCAAAAAATGCACTTGCCTACGCAGTTTTCAAAGGTAGAGTTAGCTCTGTTTTATTAGTTCCGGGTTCTAATAATACAGTAATTATAAGACATGGAAATTATCTTACAGTTTATGTGAATTTATCTCAAGTTTTTGTAAAAAAGGATGATTATGTATCCACAGGACAAAAGATAGGCAAAATAGCTTTCGATAATGAGAAAGGTAGTATTCTAAAATTTCAGCTCTGGAAAGATTTTAATAAGTATAATCCTGAGAGCTGGTTAGCAAAATAATATGTAAGATGGCATTATTGTAGATTTTAATTTTAAAAAATGACTAATATAGAATTTTATTCCCAAGATATAGATATGCCCGAGTTTTTTGATAAGGAATTTGTAAATGAATTATTAAAAAGAATGGCAATGTACTATTCTAAGAAACTAGGGGAGATATCTTTTATTTTTTGTAGTGATAAAAAAATAAGAGAAGTTAATAATAAGTATTTGAATCACGATTATTATACGGATACTATAACTTTTGATTATTGTAAAGGTAATCAATTGAATGGAGATATTTTTATAGGTTTAGAAACCATACTTTCAAATTCTGAAAAATATGGTACTCAATACTATGAAGAATTTCATAGAGTAATATGTCACTCAGTTCTACATTTAATAGGTTTTAAAGACAAAACAGATGAAGCTCGAGTAATTATGCAAAAGAATGAAGAAATATGCTTAGAACTATTAAAAAAGCTTAGAAATGAATAATATATTAGGTGAATATGATGTAATAGTTGTAGGAGCTGGACATGCCGGTTGTGAAGCAGCTACTGCTGCTGCAAATTTAGGTTCTAGTACTCTACTTATTACAATGGATTTAAATAAGATAGCACAAATGTCTTGTAATCCAGCTATTGGTGGTATAGCTAAAGGACAGATAGTCAGAGAGATAGATGCTTTAGGGGGATATACAGGAATAGTTACAGATAGGAGTTCTATTCAATTTAGAATGCTTAATGAATCTAAGGGGCCTGCAATGTGGAGTCCCAGATCTCAATGCGATAGAATGATATTTTCTGCTGAATGGAGAAATATATTAGAACATACTGATAATTTAGACCTTTTTCAAGATGACGTAGTAGAACTTATAATTGAAGATAATATTGTTAAAGGAGTTATAACTAAGATAGGACTAGTTTTTCATGCTAAGAAAGTTATTCTTTCTAATGGCACATTTTTAAATGGACTTATGCACATAGGCAGAGTTCATTTTTCAGGTGGAAGAATTGGAGAACCCTCTTCTTATGGTATAAGTGAGCAATTAGCTAAATTAGGTTTTGAAACAGGTAGAATGAAAACAGGTACTCCTGTCCGAATTGATGGACGTAGTATAGACTTTTCAATTTTAGAGAAACAAGAATCTCAAAATAATTTTCATAAATTTTCTTACTTAAATTATAATTATACTAATAATTTAAAACAGAGACCTTGCTATATAGCTTATACAAATGAAAAAGTTCATAATAAATTACGTGAAGGTTTTAAAGATAGTCCTTTGTTTACAGGTATAATTAAGAGCGTTGGTCCTAGATATTGTCCTAGTATAGAAACAAAATTAGAAACATTTTCGGACAAAAACTCTCATCACTTATTTATAGAACCTGAGGGTGAAAATACAAACGAATATTATTTGAATGGATTTTCCTCTTCACTTCCATGGGATATACAATTAGAGGCCTTACGTTTAATTGATGGTTTTTCAAAAATTAAAATTTATAGACCTGGATATGCTATAGAATATGACTATTTTTCTCCCACTCAATTGAAGCATACTTTGGAATCTAAAATAATATCAGGTTTGTATTTGACGGGACAAATTAATGGTACCACTGGTTACGAAGAGGCAGCTTGCCAAGGTTTAATGGCTGGTATAAATGCTCATCAAGCAATACACAAACTAGAACCTTTTGTACTTAGACGAGATGAAGCTTATATAGGAGTATTGATAGACGATTTAGTAATTAAAGGGGTAAACGAACCTTATCGTATGTTTACTTCAAGAGCGGAGTATAGAATACTACTGAGACAAGATGATGCTGATTTTCGTTTAACCAAAAAATCTTTTGAATTAGGTTTGGCGTCTGAAGAACGTTATAAAGTATTAACTGATAAAATAATTAAAAGAGACCTACTAATTAACTTCATAAATAATTATAGTGTTAAACCTATTGAACTAAAAGAATATTTAATTAATAATAATAGTAATCCTTTAAAACAAGGTGTAAAGTTAGTTGAAGTATTAAATAGACCAAAAATATCAATTAATTCATTAAGAGAAGTTCTACCTAATCTAGATAAATTTATAGAGGATAACAATATTAGAGAAGAAATAATTGAGGCATCTGAAATACTAATTAAATATGCTGGCTACATAGAAAGAGAAAAATTGATAGCAGATAAAATGACTAGACTTGAAAATTTAAAAATTTCAGATAAGTTTGATTATTTAGAACTTAAAAATTTATCTTTCGAAGCTAGACAAAAATTAAACAAATTTAAACCAGATACAATAGGACAAGCTTCCAGAATTAGTGGTGTATCTCCAGCTGATATAAATGTATTATTAATTCTTTTGGGAAGATAATTTGTTCCACGTGGAACAAATTAAATAAAGAATAAATATTTATAAACTAATTTTATTGTATTTATAAATATAAGTTTTAAATATTAAGGGTAATTATATATTAACTATTCAATAGTTTTTATATAATTATTTTTTTATATATTTGTAAAAGTAGAATATGTTCCACGTGAAACAATTTTGTATTATAAAAAAGTTTTTTCATAATAATTATCATATTAAACTACCTAAAGAATAAGTGTTTTAGTGAATGTTATTTGAATTAATTTATAGTACTTGTATTCTTAATTGATAAGATAAACTAATTGTTACTAAAATTTTAAAGTATGAAAAAAATAGAAGGAAATATTGTTGATGTAGTAGCTAGAGAAATTTATCCAGCTTCTTTAATTATAGAAAATGATGTGATAGTAGATGTCATTAAAAATAATAATATTTATAGTGAATATATAATTCCTGGATTTATAGATTCTCATGTTCATATAGAAAGTTCTATGCTTACTCCAAGTAATTTTTCAAAATTAGTTAGTAAAAATGGTACAGTAGCTATTGTTTCAGATCCTCATGAAATAGCAAATGTGTTGGGTATAGAAGGTATAAAATACATGATAAATAATGCTAAAAATGCAGATATAAAAATTAATTTCACTATTCCTTCTTGTGTTCCTGCTACTCCTTTAGATGCTTCAGGTGCTTGCATTTCTGCTGAAGATGTCGATAAATTATTTAAGTCAAATAATTTTATTGGGCTTTCAGAAATGATGAATGTTCCAGGAGTTTTAGCTGGGGATAAAGAAGTGATGGAAAAAATTAATTCTGCTCTTAAAAGAAATTTAGTTGTGGATGGACATGCTCCTTTGTTAATAGGTGAGGAACTTAAAAAATATATTGCTGCTGGAATTTCTACTGATCATGAATGTAGCGAACTTGATGAAGCTAGAGAAAAGATTTATAATGGAATGAAAATTATTATAAGGGAGGGTAGTGCTGCAGAAAATTATGAAAAGTTAAAATCTTTAATAGCAACAAATTCTGATGATCTTATGTTTTGTACAGATGATTCTCATCCTGATAGCATAATTAAATATGGAGGAATAAAGAAAATAGTAAAGATGGCAATAAGGGATGGATTTGATATTTTTGATGTATTAAAGATTGCTTGTATAAATCCAATATTGCATTATAATTTAAATGTGGGAACTCTTAAAGTTGGAGACAAAGCTGATTTTATTAAAATAGAGAATTTGAAATCGTTCGAAGTAATAGACACGTATATCTCCGGCAGAAAAATTTATCAAAATAATGAATTTTCTAAAAGTACAGACTCTACTCTACATGTTAATAAAGAAATACTACCTAATAATTTTAATCATGACTTAATAACAAAGGATCAATTAGTATTAAGTGTTAATAAAAATATTTATGCTATTGGTGTAATTCCTGGAGAATTATTAACTACAAAAAATAAAGTAGTTGTTGAAAAGTCAGATAATCTGGAATCTGATATTTCAAAAGATTTATTGAAAATTGTTTATATTAATAGATATAGTAATTCTTTGCCTCAAGTTGGATACGTTGTTGGTTTTGGTTTTAAAAAAGGAGCTATAGCTTCATCTATCTCTCATGATTCTCATAATATAATTGCAGTAGGATGTAGTGATATAGAAATAGAACATGCCGTAAATACTATTATTAAGAATAAGGGGGGCTTGTCTGTAGCTTATAAAAAGGATAATAGTATTTTTACAGATGAATTACCTTTACCTATTGCAGGTATTATGTCTAATAGAGATGGAGAGTATGTGGCTAAAAAATATAGCAATTTATCGAAATTAGCTTTAACTCTTGGTTGTAAAATTAAAGCTCCTTTTATGACTTTGGCTTTTATGTCTTTATTGGTTATACCAGAATTTAAAATAGGTGAAAATGGTATGTTCGATTATTCTAAATTTTCTTTTATAAATTAATTATAAAATTTAATATGGCTTTAACTGATGATAATCTAAGAAAAAAAATACTCAAGTTACCTATGAGTCCTGGGGTTTATCAATATTTTGATAAAAATAATAAAATTATATATATAGGTAAGGCAAAAAAATTAAAAAATAGAGTATCATCTTATTTAGCTAGCTCTAATCAAGCTGCAAAAACAAAGTTATTGGTAAAGCAGGTTTGTGATTTACAATATATAGTAGTTAAGACTGAGCAAGATGCTTTACTTTTAGAAAATAATTTAATAAAAAAATATAAACCAAAATATAATATTCTTTTAAAAGATGATAAGGGATATCCATGGATAGGTATAAGTAAAGAGGAATATCCAAAAGTATTTATAACTCGAAATCTTAAGAGAGGGAAGGCTGAATATTTTGGACCTTATACAAATGTTAGATATGCTAATACTCTACTTAGTTTATTTAAATCTATTTTTAAACTTAGAACTTGCAATTTACCTTTGAATCAAAATTCTATTTTTGCAGGAAAATTTAAAGTATGTTTGGAATATCATATTGGTAATTGTGAGGCTCCATGTGTATCTAAGATTACTAGAGATAGGTATAATCAGAATATAGAACAAGTCAGAAATATACTTAAAGGAAATTTGTCTGTAGTTATAAAGTATTTAGAAGAGCAAATGGAGTTCTATGCTCAAAGGATGGATTTTGAAAAAGCTAATGATACTAAGTTGTCTTTCGAATTATTGAAAGAGCATCAGAGTAAATCAACTATACTGAGTACTTCTCTAGAAAGTATTGATGTATTTTCGTATTTAGATGCGGAAAATTATGCTTATGTAAACTACCTTAGTGTCATTAAAGGTGCTGTAAATCAGATATATACGATACAAATATCTAAAAAAACAGATGAATCTGATAGTGAAATATTATCATCGGCAATATTTGAAATAAGAAATATGGTAAGGAGTAGTTCCAATATTATAATAGTTCCTTTTATTCCAGAATTTCAGTTAGACAATGTTAATTATATAGTGCCTCAAAAGGGAGGTAAAAAGCAATTATTGGAACTATCTTTAAGAAATGCTAGTTTCTTTAAGAGAGATAAGGATAGGGAGAGGTCAAATAAGACTAAGGAAAACACTACAATGACCAAGTTAATTTCAATTAAAAAGGATCTAAAATTACCTACTCTTCCACATCGTATAGAGTGTTTTGATAATTCTAATATACAAGGTACTTCCCCAGTTGCTTCTTGTGTAGTCTTTATAGATGCTAAGCCAGCTAAAAGAGAATATAGAAAGTTTCATGTTAAGACAGTTGTGGGAGCAGATGATTTTGCTTCTATGGAAGAAATAATATATAGAAGATATAAAAGAAGGTTAGATGAAGGTGAAGAATTACCAGATTTGATAGTTGTAGATGGTGGAAAGGGACAATTACATGCTGCATTAAATAGTCTTGAGAAACTTAAATTGTTAAGAAAGGTTCCTATTGTGGGACTTGCTAAACAGATGGAGGAAATATATTATCCAGGAGATTCTAATCCCTATATATTAGCTAAAACTTCAATTGCTTTGAAGATTCTAATGTTTGCACGAGACGAGGCTCATAGATTTGGTATTACTTTCCATAGGAGTCTGAGAGAAAAGAAATTTATCAAAACTGAACTTCAAGATATAGATAATATAGGACCTTCTACTATTCAAAAACTCATGGATAGATTTAAATCTGTTAACAATATTAAGAAGGCAAGTCTTGAAGAATTAAAGTCATGTACTAATTTAGCTAGGGCAAAAGCTATATATAATTATTATCATAAATATTAATAAAAATATCATATAAATAACAGCTTATTAATAATTTTCGTTAATTTTGTATTCTTATACTATGTCCTAAACAAATCGAATAATATTACGATTTAGATTAAATATTGATGGATATTAAATTACCTATGATGCATATTAAATTATTTTTTAATAAAAATATAAAAATAACAGAAATAAAACTTATAGTTTATTTGTTTTTTCTTGTTGTTTTTTCAGCATGTTATAATATTAATGATAATTTATTTTTTGAATCAGGCTCAAATAGAAGAGTAAATACCTCTATAGATACAATAAAGCTATTAGTATTTGCAAATGATCCTCCTTTTACTCAAAAGCAAGCAGATGGAAAGGTAGTAGGTTTCTATACTCAATTAGCAAAAAACATATCAAATAGGAGCAATATTCCTATTAAAATATTATATTTAGAAAAAGAAAAAATATTTAATACTCTTTATAGAGATTCTACTGTGGTAGCTTTGGGAGTATATGATATACCTATTTACAGAAGAGATTTTTTGTTAAGTTATCCTTATGCATCAACAGGGGATACTATAAGTTCTTTTTATAAAGAAGGAATAACCTTAAAAGAGTATTTAAAGCTTCATAAAAATTCTCAAAATCTTCCCATATTAGATGTCCCAATTTGTTTAGCTGCAAATAAAAATGGACGTGAGGTTCTCGATGTGGTAAGTGAGATTATGTTAGATCTTAAGCAAGAAGGTAAAATTGACGAACTGAAAGTAAATAATTTTACAAGTTATAATATAGGTACAGAGAAAATAATAATGTGCGTATTATTGGTCTTGGGATTTCTAGTATTTTTAGTTTTAGCTTATATTATTTATAAAATAGTCAAAAAAAAGCACAAACATTTAGCAAGTGTTGATGAATATGCTATTCTCATAGGTAAAATTATACCTATGGGCATTATTATTGTTCGTCCTTTTGAAAACTTATATACTAAAGATAATTTTTATAAAAAAATTAGAAGATTTTTTATTTCTGAAAAATCTATATATAACAAAAAAATATTCTATTCTAGTGAGAATATAAGAAAATTATTTGATGGTAATAATCCTCGTTTAAATGAACTCTTAGATTTGTATGTCCCTGAAAAGAGGGAAGATATTATAAATATTTCAAAGAATGTACTTGAAACAGGAGAGCCAATTAGTTTTTATGAAAAACTAAAATTTTCGGATGGGGAGATGTCAGAAAATCTTATAAAAATGAAACGTATAAGTTTGAATGATGAATATTATCTTTTTGTCACAAATTCAAATGTAACAGATCTTAAAAATGCTCAAAACTTAGCTAGTGAGAATAATAAGAAGATGGATAATTTCTTATCTATAATTAATCATGAAATTAGAACACCTTTAAATACTATTGTGGGATTTAGCAATATATTAAATGAACTAAATAAGGAGGATAAGCCAAGTATATTAAAGTTAATATTAGATAAGAGTAAGCAACTCTCAAGTATGATATCAAATATCTTAATATATTCAAAATTGCAATCTAATACATTTAAAATAATAACAAAAGATGTTGATATTGTAGAGATACTACGTAGTAGAAAATCAAAATTTGAATATAGATTCGGAGAAAAAGAGGGTGTAAATATTAAACTATACTTGCCTTACGAAGCTTATACTATTAGATGTGATTACACTATAATATCCTATATTTATAAAGTTCTATTATCTAATGCAGGTTCTTTTACAGAGAATGGTGAAATATTATGTGGATTTAAGCGCATAGAGGATTCTACGATAATTTTTGTTCAAGATTCAGGAAATGGAATTTCATATAAAGATGTAAATCTTGTGTTTGAAAGATTTTCAAAAGTAGATAATTATAGTCCAGGTTTAGGTATAGGTATGTCTATTGCCTTTGAATTTACTAAACTGCTTCCAAATGGTAAAATAGGATTTTTTAGTGAAATCGGAAAAGGTTCTACATTTTGGGTTAGTTTTGAAATATGTGATGATAATGCTTCTTATCCCTTAAATATTTTTTCTGAGATTGAATTGATGGATGAAAAGATGAAAGAGGGTATATGGTATGAAAAGGATGATAATGGAATAATGGTTTTGAAAGGAGGTAATAATGAATAAAAGTAAAATTACATCCCTTATTTTTGGAATTTTATTGATGTTACTAATTTCAAAGTCTGATTATGCCAATAAAATAAATATCAAAAAAGAGTCTAAAATAGTTAGGGTAGGCATATTGAAATTTCCTTTTCTTAGTAGTAGTCAGAAGCAATATAAAAATAAAGATGGATTAATGACAGAGTTATTGGATTCTTTATTTAATCATATGGGAGTTGCCTATGTAAAAGTGGAGTGCAATGTTGATAATGCCTTAACTTTGCTAAAGGAAGGGAAAATAGATGTATTACCTACAGAAAACTGGTATATAGAAAATGATACATTACTTGCTAAATCTTATCCTATTATTAAGACCTCTCCAGTGATGATAACTAGGCGTTTTGTTGAAAAGATACCAGATATGGGTATAATTATTGACAGAGAATTTATATTAGCTAATAAGTTTGAAAAAATTAATTTTAATAAATCTATTACAGATAAATTTTTAACAGATCCTGATTTTGCTTTAGATGAATTGAAAAATAAGGAAATTGATGCAATTATTTGTAATTCCGTGGCTGTTAATAAAATACTAGATTGTGACGAATTTAATATACTTAAGTATAAGATAACAAAATTAAATGATATTGATTTTGTTTATTCATTTGTGGTGAGTAAAGAAACTAATAAGGAACTTTTACAAGTAATAAATACAGGTATTGAATATTTGGTTTATAGTGGAACTAAAGAAAGAATTTTAAATCAATGGAATTTTTATAAAGGTTATAGAGAATATATTTTTAAGTATGAGCTTATTTATTCTTTTATAATATTTTTAATTATTGTTTTATCTCTTTTTATTATTCTTTATTTAAGAATTAATCATATTAATTATAAAAGACTTAAGTATAAGGCTGACATCAATAATATTGTATTAAATAATGTGGAATATCCTATAAGCGTATATCGTTATAATAACGATGAACCAGTTTATAAAAATGCTAAATATTTAGACTACGAAAAGAAATATCTTAAGTCGGGTACAGAATACACTAAATATGGAGCTAGAATAAAGAAAATAAATGTATCTGTAGTAAAAAATATTATTGAGAAGGGAAGAATATACAATAGAACAAATACTGATATATTTGATAATGGGAAATCTATATCCATGCTACGTTATGCAACTACCTTTAAAAATACAAAAAATGAAGTATATATATGCATGGTAGAAATGGATATAACGGAGATTATAGAAGCTAGTTTGCAAGCAGAAAAGGCAGAAAAATTAAAATCTCTCTTTTTAGCTAATATGAGTCATGATATACGAACTCCATTAAATGCCATAGTCGGTTTTGTAGATTTATTAGAAGAAGAAGACTCTGATAAGGAGATACTAAAATATAGCCAAATAATATCTAAGAATACTGATTATTTATTATCATTATTAAATGATACAGTAGATTTAGCTCGTTTTAAAGTAGGTGATACAAAAGATAATTTTACTTGGTTTGATTTTAAGAGTACGTTAGAGGCATCATATAATATTTTTGATTTGGAGCTTAAGAAAATGGATAAAACTGATGATATAAAATTTGTTTTGCATTTTCCTTATAAAAGTTTTCTTTATTATGGAGATATTAATAAGATGCAGAGAATATTAAGTAATTATATTTCAAATGCTTGTAAATATACTTTTCACGGGACTATTGATTTGGGTGCATATGAAGCAGATGGCAATATTTATTTATTTGTATTGGATACAGGAATAGGCATATCTGAAGATAATATACCTAAAGTATTTGAAAAATTCACAAAACTTGACGAAATTGCTAGTGGAACGGGGCTTGGGATGGCTATTGTAAGAGCAATTATGGAGAATTCTTTGGATGGGAGAGCTGATGTTATATCTTGTAAAGACAAAGGTTCCTTATTTTACGTAAGCAGAACTTCTGCAATGAAATTTGAAAGAGATAAAGATTCTAACTTTTCTGTAATAAATAGAGTGAAGAAAATGATAGATACTAATAGTTGGATAAATTAATACTACTATAATTGTGACGTAAATGTATATGAGAAAGAGGAAGAAACAGGAATGTATCCCGTTTCTCCAACTTTATAGATTTTTATAAATCAAAGAATGTAGTAAAAGCTTTAGTTACATAGTATTGATCCATTACACCACCTGTTTCACATACAGAGTGCATTCCCCACATAGGATTTCCTATATCAACGCCTCTTACTTCCATTTGGGTTTGAAGTATATTTCCAAGTGTAGAACCTCCAGCCATATCTGAATCATTTACAAATGTTTGACATGGAACATTAGCTAATTTACATATATTTGTAAATACAGCTCCAGAATCAGCATCTGTCATATATTTTTGATTAGCGTTTAATTTTATAACAGGTCCACAATTTATATATGGATGATTTGTAGGGTCGTGCTTTTCAGCATAGTTAGGATGTAGAGCATGTGCCATATCTGCTGAAATAATAAAAGATTTATCTAAGCTCCTCATTAAATCTTCGTGACTACCTCCAAGTTTTTCAACCAATCTTTCAATAATACTTCTAAGTACGGGAGATCCAGCACCTTGTTTTGTACCACTTCCTACTTCTTCATTATCAAAAATAGCTAATATTTTAGTCTTTTTGCAAGGTTTGGAGTTTAACATAGCTTTTAGTCCAGCAAATGCCATTGCTAAGTCATCTAATCTACCAGATGAAATAAATTCATTATTAGCTCCAAAAATACAACCTTTATTGTATTCGTATAAAGTTAAATCGAAATCTAACACTTCTTCAGGACTAACTTTAAGTTCCTCTGCTACTAATTTAAGAAGGTAATTTTCTTTTTCAAATTTTTCATTTATAACCGCAATCACGGGTAACATATCTTTTTGTTTACTTAATTTGTTACCTTCGTTTACAGAACGATTAAAATGTATAGCTAAATGAGGAATTACTAATAAGGGTCTTTTAAAGTTTATAAATTTAGATACTGGATTTAATGGGTCATCACTTTTTAGTATAACTCTTCCAGAAAGAGATAGAGGTCTATCGAACCAAGTGTACATTATAGGACCACCATAAACTTCAGTATTAAGTTTAAGATATTTTGATTCTACATTGATTTCAGCCTTGGGTTTAATCCTAAAGGATGGAGAATCGCAATGTGCGCATATTATTTTTAAACCTTCGTTTATATTTTCACTTCCTGTATGTATGGCAAAAATAGAAGAGTTATTTTTGGTTACAAAATATTTACTATTTTTTTCTATTTTCCAGCTATCTCCAGATTTTAATTCTATAAATCCATTTGAAAGAAGTTCTTCCTTAATGTTTTGAGTAGCTAAAAAATTACATGGACTATTATAAATAAAGTCTATTAATTCTTGGGCATTTTGTTTTTCCATAGTATTATTTAGTTTTGAGATTTAAATTTCGTCTAAGTTAATAATATTCTTTAATATAAACGAAGAAAATATTAATATATTTGGATTATAAGATATATTATAATTATTACTAGACTCTCATTATTAAGCTAATAAGTGAGTTTTTAAGGCTTAACATCTTAAATTTGAGCTAGGCTAAAAAAAAAGTAAAAAATATTTTATTTTAAAAATTGTATTATATTTTTTCATATATTTGTCGCATGTCAAACTCTAGATTACGTGAGTAAAATATTTTGACTAGAATAATTAAATTGAGTTAGTAAGGTCCTCATATTTGCACTTTACCACTATAGATTATTAAATAAAATGGAAAAAAAAGATTTATTGAAAGACGAAGTAAAACACATTGACATAAAATCATATGATTCTACTCAACTTATCGATGCCATGAGAAATATGTCATTCACATCTC
>Ga0172378_10001638_pt1 | contig 20801 bp, 16 predicted proteins | sample GrowelOW332metaG_FD_119755 | JGI IMG/M metagenome (GOLD analysis project Ga0172378, IMG submission 119755) | Groundwater microbial communities from an aquifer near a municipal landfill in Southern Ontario, Canada - Pumphouse #3_1 metaG | ecosystem: Environmental > Aquatic > Deep subsurface >... | reverse complement strand
TTACTAATTTTTAGACCAAATAAACCCATAACAAAATTAGAGACTCAAAGTAAAGTGTATTTTTCAAAAATAGCGGCATAGTTCTCAAAAAAGAGGATGTCCTTTTGAGACACCCTCTTTATAAATTATAAAATAAGCATGAATTAATGGCTATTATTAGGTTTTTGAAGAAGTCCCATTGTTACCCAAAACCTAAATTTTACTAAGGTATTTGCTATTACTGGTTTTAGCATTATCATATAATGGAACCATAGTATAATGGTAGCTGCCCATTTAATTACTTCGGAAAATAATCTACTTGGGTAGGTATTATTATTTAAAGACCTTATTCTTTCACTTCTACCTGTTCCAAAAGCCTGATTCTTTATAAAATGCATAGTTGTTCTTTCTTCAGGAACGAGATGTAGTACTAATATTTCTGGAGTATATGCAACTTTAATACCTGCTTCCAATATTCTAAAGGCTAAATCTTTTTCTTCTCCTCCAACTAATATGCGTCCTATTCTTCCTAATTTTACATTAAAATCTCCACATTTTTCGAATACACTACTTCTAAAAGTCATATTGGAACCTCTTGGGTAGCGTTTGGTTTTATTTACCATTATGTATTCCTTTTGAGATGGGACAAAATATCCCAATAGCGAAGCCATCCAAGGATTATACCAACTAGGTATTTGACCCATAAATTTAAGCTTGATGGGACCTCCTAGTTCGCCTACATCTGGATGTTGGTCTAAGTAATTACATGCTTGTGCTGCGAAATCAGCTGTTAATAAGGCATCATCATCTGCAAAAGTGATGTACAATCCTTTAGATTCTTTTATGCCTCTATTTCGCGCATATGAAAGTCCCTGATTGTTTTCTTCAAAATAAAATATATTATACTGAGGATAATCTTCTTGGAATTTGAGGCATAATTTCTTGGTATTGTCTGTGCTATTATTATTTACTAGTACTACTTCAAACAGGTCTTTATCTAGGCTTTGCGAAAGTATGGAATCGAAAAGACCTGGAAGAAATTTTTCTCTATTATATGTACATATTACAATTGAGAATTTTATGCTTTTCGTATTGTTATAATTATACATATTAATTAGTTGTTAATAAATTTAGTTTATCTACATATTTTTGACCAAAGTATTCTTGAGCCTTAAAGTAATCCTTTGGAATACCTATGTCTATAAAATAGCTATTAAATTTAAGGCCTTTAATATTAAGATTTTTATAATGCTTTTCTAATATTTCATTTTCAAAAGAAAAGCAAGTGGGTGTCTCTGTTTGAGAGAATATATTTTTATTGACGATATATATTCCTCCATTTATAAGTCCATATCCAGAGTTCTTGCCCTTTTCGCAGAATTCTAAGACATTTCTATTATCGTCTATAATTACAGTCCCATAACGGCTTGTATCGTCTTGTTGGGATAGAGCTAGATATAAAATAGAGGGATTATTAATATACTCATTGAAAAATTTATTATAATCTATGTCGAAGAAAGTGTCTCCATTTAATAGAAAGAATTCATCTCCCTTAAGTTTATTTAATGCAGCTTTCACTGCTCCTCCCGTGCCAAGTGGTGTTTCTTCTATGGAATAATCTATACTTATGGCTTTTAGTTTTTCTAAGGGGAAATTCCTTTTTGTAATATCTTCGTTAGGATTTAAATTTTTTTGTTCATTAGAAGTATAAGAATCTTGTTGTTTTGCGGATGTGCTAGATCGTTTTTGTTTAGTAAAATTTATATATTCTATGCTAGAAAAGGAATTTCTATAGTAATCCGAAATGACGTAAGATTTATAACCTGTACAGAGTATGACATGGTCTATACCAGCTTTTTGAAGATTGCTCAGTATATAAGTTAGAAATGGTAATCCCGCAACTAGAGCCATAGGTTTAGGTACATCACTAACTATGTGTGCTAATCTAGTTCCAAATCCACCTGCTAAAATTATTGCCTCTTTTATCATTTCTACAATTTATTTTGAAAATAGTTTGTGTTCTACTCTTTCGCATACTATGTGTCCTAGCATCATATGGGCCTCTTGTATTCGGGGAGTATCCGTTGATGGTATGTTTATTAGAAGTTCTGAACAATTGGCTAATTCTCCTCCAGTTTTACCTGTAAAGGCTATTGTGTGCATACCAATGGAATTGGCGACTTTAAAGGCATTAATAATGTTTTTGGAATTTCCTGATGTGGATAATCCTATTAGTATATCTCCTTTTTTACCACTGCCATTTATCATTCTAGAATATACTGAATCATAGCCATAATCATTTGCCACTGCTGTAAGGTAAGATGTATTGCAATGTAATGCTTCCGAATTTAGAGGAGCTCTATCAAAGTAAAATCTTCCTGAGAGTTCTGCTGCTAGATGTTGTGCATCTGCTGCGCTTCCTCCATTACCACAAAATAGTATTCTGTTACCCTCTTTGAGTGAAGAAATTATGAGTTCTATAGCTGTTTGGATTTTAGATAAGATAGTATCATTAAGTAAAATTTGATTTTTTAGATCTATAGAATTTTTTATAGCTACTTTTATTTGTTTTGTCATATTCTTAGATTTATAGGAATTAAATTTTCCAAGTTGTAAGCCCAGAATTAGTAAATCCATATGTTTGACTACATCCTCCAAACTTTTCTAGAGCTTTTTTTACTGCGTATTTTGTGTTATTGGGACAATAGAAGGTCATAAATCCACCTCCTCCAGCTCCTGAGACTTTACCTCCAGTGGCCCCAGAATTTATTGCACATGTATATATTTCATTAAGTAAAGTATTGGTAATACCTTTGGTCATTAATTTTTTATATTTCCAACCAAAATCCAATATGTCCCCCATTTTATCTATATCCCCTATTAAAAGACTCTCTTTCATCATAATAGATTGTTCTTTTAATTTATGCATAGCTTCTATGGAAGATTGTTTATTTTGTACTACGTTTTTTGTTTGTTGTTCTATGATGTTGGCAGATTTCCTATTAGTTTGAGTATAATATAATAGTAAATTATGAGATAATTCATCTTGTATTTGTTGTTTTATTCTCAATGGATTTACTATTACTTTGTCATCCTTATAAAATTCCATATAATTAAAACCTCCAAATGTAGCTGCGTATTGATCCTGCTTGCCACCAGCCATTTTTAAGTCCAATCTTTCTATTGTATATGCTAAATTGGCAATTTCGTATTCTCCTAAAGGGAGCATACACCATTCTGTAAATGCTCCTAATATAGATACCATTAATGTTGATGAAGTCCCCAATCCCGAGCCTGGAGGAGCATCTACATATGTGGTTAGTTTAAATGATAGAGCTTTATGGGTATAGTCCTTAACAATTCTATTGTAAACTCCTTTATGTAATATAAAATCGCCATCTGTAGGTAGAATTTCTGAGGAATTATATTCTTCTCTCAGATTTCTGTCCGGAGATTCAAATATTATCTTACCATCATCTCTAGGCTCTATTGTGGTATAGGCGAATAGATTGATAGTGGCGTTTAGAATAGCTCCACCATATAAATCTGAATAAGGAGATACATCTGTTCCTCCTCCTGCTAGTCCCAATCTTAATGGTGCTTTACTTCTTATTATCATGGTGTTGTTCTTTTTGAGATTTAAAGGCTACGTCCAAAACTGCTTTAGTCATATTTTCCCAAGAGTATTTAGCTTTTTCTAATTTTATACCTTCTTTGAATTCATTTTCTCTATCATTATTAAAGAAATCTCTTAGTTTTTCACTTATTTCATTAATATCTTTTTCAACTACATAACCTACTTTGCCGTTGGGTACAATCTCAGCTAATCCTCCCACATTTGTAACTAACATGGGTTTTTCAAAGTGGTAAGCTATTTGAGTTACACCACTTTGTGTGGCAGTTATATAAGGTTGTACAATAATATCTGCTAAATTAAAATAATAACCTACTTCATTGTCTGGAATAAAATTATTATGCCATAATACATCTCCTGAAAGACCTAGGTCTTTTTCCAATTTAAAGTAACTTTCAGAATTATTATAGAATTCTCCAGCTACAATTAATTTTATATTAGTATCTCTAAAACGTTTGTCAGCAAAGGCTTTTAATAAGAGATCTAGTCCCTTATAATCTCTTATAAATCCGAAGAAAAGCATATACTTATCTTCTTCTGGAAGATTTAATTTTTTTGCTGCCTCAGCTTTTGACATGCTAGGGCCAAAATTGTCATATAGTGGATGAGGTGATAATATCTTGGGTTTATCTTGATCGAATACATTAACATCATTTAATACGGATTTAGACATAGCCACAAAACCATCTACAGATTTTACAAAATATGAGGATAAAATTCTATCTCCTAGCCTTTTTTCATGAGGTATAATGTTATCTAGTACAGATATAACTTTTGTAAATTTATTCTTTCTTATAATTTTAGATATCGTACCAAGGCATGGAGCCATACTTGGAATCCAATATTTCATGACAACAAGGTCTGGAGCCATTTTTTTTATTTCTAATCCTATTTTTATCCAATTTAGAGGATTTATAGAATTTATTTTTCTTTTAATGTTTAGTTTGTCTGGTTTTTCATCAGATGAATATTGTGTTTTACCAGGGAAAAGAAAAGATGGATATTGTAGTGTGAAAGTGTATATTATAACTTCGTGTCCTTCATCTTGAAACTGTTTAGCTAGTCTTTCGTTGAATGCAGCTATTCCTCCTCTATATGGATGGGCTGTCCCGAGTATTAGTACTTTCATGCGTTTGTTTTTATTTTGTTACTAATGGGTAAAAATACAAATATCTATGCTGTTTTGCAAAGTTATATATTCTTTTTTTGCTCCAAAGCTAAGGCATATTCATAAAGATTATTATATATCTGATTTGTATATAAATATACTTCCTTAGGTATATTTTCAAAGTTGCTTAAATAAACAGATTTTATACCTACATTTTCGGCAAACTTAAGATCACTAATGAAGTCGCCTACCATAATGGTTTTGTCCAATTCTACGTCTGGATAATCTAATAAAATCATCTCTGCCATACCTTTCTGAGGTTTACGAAAATAGCTATTAGAGGATTCTAAATCCGAGCAGTAATATATACTATCTATTTTCCCACCACTTTCTATAATATTCTTAAGCATGTGATCATGAACTGCTTTTAGGTCCTTGTGAGTAAAAAGCCCCTTGTCTATTCCTTGTTGGTTGGTAATAATAAAAATGTATTTAAAATAAGATCTAAATATTTTAATGGCTTCTTTAACTTTGGGTAGAAAGATAAATTCTTCCGGACTTGTAACATATCCATCTATAATTCTTTTGTTTATAACTCCATCTCTATCTAAAAAAAGTGTGTTCATGTTATTTCTATATTAATTCTATCTAAAAAACATATACCTCATGGTTAGCTTTGTAAAGTATTTTGTTCTAATAAGTTGCTCTGACAAAGTTAATTATTTTTTATTATAAAATACAAAAGCCTGTCCATATAGACAGGCTTTTGATTAATAAAAAGTTCAAATTTTAATAGAATTTATATCTTGAGTCAACAATATTAGCTTCTTTAAGTAGAGCAGGTATTGCTTGATAAGCTACTCTATAACCATAGTCTTGTATTAAGGAAGCCTTGATTTTTGCTAATTCTTCTTTTGTTATGCTATCTTTTCTGATATTATTTACAACTATCACAAATATTCCGTTGTTTCCAGCTATAGGACCAGTAATAACGCCTTGTTTTGTATTAGTTGCTGTGGCAACTACATTAGGTTCAAGTCCAGAACCTTTAAGTTGTAAGGAAGAGAATGTTACATCATTAGCATCAAGAATATTTACTCCTGATTTTTGAGCTATAGATGCTAAACTATTGCTACCTTTAATGTTCTTGGCAAGTTCTTTTTTGATTATCTCACCTTTCTTCTTATTCTTTAGAATACGATATATGGATGGAGATACACTAGCTATAGGAGCATTGCCTTTTTCATTAATATTTGCTAATACAGCAACTGTGTAAGCACTTCCATTGTCGAAAATGACAGTTCCGTCGCTTGATTTAATAATTTGTTTGGCATCTTCAGTTAAATAAGCCTCACGTATTAGTTCTCTACAATTTTTTAATCCAGCAATGCTTTCGTCGTTCTTTCCAAGTTTAGCACTACGTTTTGTCAAATTGCTTTTTTCAACTTTATCGTTGAAATCATCTAAAGTCACAATTTTAGATGCAAATATTCTAGCCTTATTATTAATATTATTAATAGTCTTATTTGAAGGCATGATTTCCTTAGTTAAAGTTGCATATTGAACTTTTTGTTTAGGAGTTGTCATACCAGTTCTTTGTACAATATGAAAACCATATGCTGTTTTAACTACTTTTATTTCATTCTTCTTGCTAAAGAAAGCTGCGTCTGCTAAGGTCTTAGGTAGTGCACTTTGAGTAAACCATCCTAAATCACCACCATTAATTGCAGATTGTTGATCTTTCGAATAAGTTGCTGCAATTTTTTCAAAATCAGCACCTTTTCTTATTGCGTTAGCTAAACTATCTGCAAGAGGTCTAAGTGTTTCAATATCTTTTCCTTGTTCTGCAGGAAGCAAGATGTGACGTATTCTAACTGAATCTGGTAAAGATTTATAGTCTATAGCACGAGATGCCATATAAAAACCCTTTTCTTCATAAGGACCAAATACTGAATCTTTTTTAGCAAATAAGAAATTTGCAAGGTCATCATTCTTTATTTCATCTTTGCTATAGTAATTAAAATCGAATTTCTTGTCACAAGATAAATTTACAAATTCTCCTGGAGTTGTTGTTGTAGAAAATTCTGGAATTAATTTTTCTATAGCTTTTTTAGTCATATCGTTATCTTCTAAAGATGGTACTATAGGAAAGTTTACATATAAAATTTCTCTAGATTCATCTTGTTGATATTTAGCTATGTGTTTTTCATAGTAATCTTTGACTTCTGATTTACTTACAGATACAGCTGAGTCAGCTACTGTGTTATAACCCTTCATTATATAGCTAATATCTACTTTGACAGCTTGTTCATTTGCTTTTTCATCTAGTTCAGCATCAGTTATATATCCTGCATTAGATAGTAAAGAACCATATTTAGTCATTAAGCGATTAGATTTAATCTCCTTTTCTTTTTGTATCCACCAAAGTTTATACATATTATTGCTAGGAGATTCAATTATAGCTTTAATTGTTTGTCTAGCTTTATTCTTATCTACTTTCCCAGTTGTTGGATCTGTAAATATTTTGGCTACGACAGGACTTATATTTTCACCATAAACAAGTTGGTACATCTCATCAGATTCTACGCTCAATCCTAATTCAGAATATTCTTGACCCATGATGATATCCGAAATCATCTCTTGCCATATCTGTTCTCTCAATTGTTTTTGTTGTGTATCGTTTAGAGAAGTAGAACCAGTTTCAACTTGTAGTATGCTTTCTCTTCTTTTTATTTTGTTTTGATAATCAATAATAGACAAACTTTGTCCATCTACAATGCCAACTTCTGTTTTATGTCCAAAAATTGTTGAGCCTGAAGACAAAGCGTCTCCGACGATAAATGCGATAAGTGCAAGGCCAATGATAATTCCTACAAGGACACCTCCACGACTTCTAATAGTTTGTAATGCTGCCATTTATTTAATTTTTAATATTGTTTCGATATAGACTTTAAAAATTTATGTCAAGATTTAAAATAAACATTTTTCAAGGTTACGAAAGTACTAATTATAATATTTTTTTGCAAATTTTAATTATTTGTTTTTATAAATAACTTAACTTTTGTTATTAAATATTAGAATTTAGGCTTTATCTACTGTTGTTTTATAATTTAACACCTCATCTTACTTATTTACTACTAGCACTAGTTTTACTTTTTTGCTGTTTCACTAACTGCTTTACTAGTTTTGGAAGTTTCACTTTTAGCTTTTCCTGTTGTTTTTTTGGGAGTTGTAGCCTTCTTAGTTGAGTCCTTTTTAGCAGTAGTCTTCTTGGCTGTTGATTTCTTAGCTGTAGTCTTCTTAGCTGTAGTTTTTTTAGCAGTGGTCTTCTTTGCAGTAGTCTTTTTTGCTGTAGATTTGCGTTTCGTTTTAGGCGCACCTTTAGCTATGATCTCTTTGCACTCTTCTAATGTTAATTTTTCAGCGTCAATAGTTTTAAGAATTTTATAATTTGTTTTCTCAAAACTAATGTAAGGACCCCATCTGCCGTTAAGAACTTTTATACCTCCTTCAAATTCGTTTATAAGTTTCTTCCTATCTGCTTCTCTTTTTTCTTCTATTCTTTGAATAGCTGTTTCTAGGGTTATTGTGGTGGGTTCATCTTCGTCTTTCTTTAAAGAAACAAATTTCCCATCATGACGTATATAAGGCCCAAATCTCCCAATTCCTATGCTAACTTTTTTATCTTCAAATTCTCCTAATTGTCTTGGAAATTTGAATAAGTCAAGAGCTTCTTCTAGAGTGATATTTTCTATTAATTGTTCCTTTTTTAATCCCGCATATCTAATATTTTCACCTTCACCTATTTGAGCTAAAGGACCGAATCTTCCTATTCTTACACTAACTTTTTCTCCAGTACTAGGATCTATACCCAATTCTCTTTCACCACTTTCTCTATCTGCATTCTCTAGAGTATCAGTTATTAAAGGATAGAATGAAGAATAGAATTCTCCAATCATTTTTTGCCATTGTTTTTTACCTCTTGCAACCTCATCTAATTCATCTTCAGCTTTGGCTGTAAAGTTGTAATCCATTATTTGTTGGAAATGGCTAGTTAGGAAGTCCGTCACAACAATACCTATGTTTGTAGGAAACAATTTCTTTTTGTCACTACCAAACTTCTTTGTGATGAATTTATCACTTATTTTGTTTTTAGATAGTTCTATGAGTTTAAAGTCTCTATTTACTCCCTCTCTAGATTCTCTTAATACATAATTCCTATTTTGTATTGTAGTAATAGTTGGAGCGTAAGTAGATGGCCTACCTATCTCTAAAGTTTCCATCTTTTTTACAAGAGTTGCCTCTGTATATCTAGGTGGATGTTGAGTATATTGTTCTGTGGATTGAATTTTACTGTAAGATAATATATCTCCCTCTGATAATTTAGGAAGTAGAGAAGATTTTTCTTCTTGATTTTCATCATCAGTACCTTCTATATACATCTTAAGGAAACCATCAAACAATATCATTTCTCCAGTTGCCGAGAAGTGATAATTACTATCTGAAATTCCTATTGTAATATTTGTTCTTTCAAGTGATGCATTTGCCATTTGAGATGCTAATGTCCTTTTGTATATAAGACTATATAACATTTGTTCACTTTTATCTCCACTTATGCTTGCATTTTCAAGATAAGTTGGGCGTATGGCTTCATGCGCTTCTTGTGCACCTTTAGTGTTAGTTGAATAATTTCGAGGTTTGGAGTATTCCTCTCCTATTGTATCTATAATAACTTTTTTAGCTGTGTTTATTGCTAATGAAGACAGATTTACAGAGTCTGTTCTCATATATGTTATAAGTCCTCTTTCATATAACTTTTGAGCTAATGACATAGTTCGAGAAACAGAGAATCCCATCTGTCTAGATGCTTCTTGTTGTAAAGTTGAAGTCGTAAATGGAGGTGATGGCCTCCTAACTGAAGGTTTTTTCTCTATCTTAGATACGACAAAATTGGCTGTTTTACATAGTTCAAGAAAATCTTTGACTTCTGTTTCATTTTCTATACGCTTATTTAAATCAGCTTTGATAATAGAAGATTTATCAGGGCATATAAAATTACTGCTAGTCTTAAAATATTTTTGTTCCTTAAAGTTATTTATTTCTCTTTCTCTCTCAACAATTAATTTTACAGCTACGGATTGTACTCTACCTGCAGACAATGAAGGTTTAATCTTTTTCCACAAGATTGGGGAAATTTCAAATCCTACAAGTCTATCTAATATTCTTCTAGCTTGTTGTGCATCAACAAGATTTAAATCTATATTTCTGTAATTTTTTATAGCATTTAGAATTGCATCCTTAGTAATTTCATGGAAAACAATTCGTTTGGTATTTTCTGGGTTTAGTTCTAATACTTCGTAAAGGTGCCATGCTATAGCTTCTCCTTCACGGTCTTCATCAGATGCTAACCATACTACTTTTGCTTCTTTAGCAAGGCTTTTTAGTTCTTTTACAAGACTTTTTTTATCAGCAGAAATTTCATATTTGGGGGTGAAATCATGTTCGATATCTATACCTAAATTTTTCTTTTCTAAATCTCTGATATGTCCAAAGCTTGATTTGACTGTGTAATCCTTTCCTAAAAACTTTTCTATCGTTTTTGCTTTTGCCGGTGACTCTACTATTACCAAGTTTTCAATCATACTTTTTCTTTAGAATCCGGTTTCCCGGAGTTTATATCTTAAAATGAGGTTGCAAACTTAATCTTTTTTTTTCAATTAGCCTAAAACTCATAAAAATTTCATAAGAAATTGTATTTATTTTGTTAATATTATAGTTTATATGTAACTAAATTTGTTTTTTTTCTTTAATTCCTAGGAGCGCGGATAATATAAGTAAACCAACACCTATGGATATATATGAATCGGCAAAGTTAAAAACAGGTCTAAAAAAAACGAATGTACTTCCATCTGATAATTGCTTTGTGATAAGGGGGAAATACAACATGTCAACAACTCTTCCCTGAAGAAAAGAGGAATATCCTCCCCCTTCGGGAAACATTGTTGCTACATGACCATAACTATTATTAAATAGTATTCCATAGAAAAGACTATCTATGATATTGCCTATGGCTCCAGCAAAAATTAATGTAAAGGAATAGAGAGTTATTTTTGGCGTTTTCTTCTTTATTAGTTTAAGAATATACCATCCAATAGCTCCTATCGCAATTATGCGAAATAAACTAAGTGCATATTTACCTATTACTCCTCCTAGTTCCATTCCAAATGCCATCCCATTATTTTCTACGAATAATATTTTAAACCAATCACTGAAAACAGTATATGATTCTCCTAAGGACATGTGAGTTTTGACCCAAATCTTTACAGCTTGATCTAAAACTAGAAGTGCTATTGTAAATATAATTAATTTCTTTCGCATATTTTTATTTATAAAAAATAGGTTCTACTAATCGTGTTTGCCCATTTTTGCGTCAATACTAAGTGTGGCATGAGGAACAGCTCGTAATCTTTCTTTTGAAATTAATTTCCCAGTAACTCGGCATATTCCATAAGTTTTATTCTCTATACGAACTAATGCTGCTTCAAGATGAGATATGAACTTAGCTTGTCTTTGAGCAAGTCTTCCAGCCTCTTCTTTGGATAGTACTGAAGCTCCTTCTTCTAATACTTTGAAAGTAGGAGAGGTATCAGCAATATCATTTCCGTCACTGCCAGAAATTGAAGCTTTAAGAGAATCATAGTCTCTTCTAGCTTTTGTGAGTTTCTCAAGAATTATTTCTTTAAATTCTTGTAACTCCTCATCAGAATAACGCTTTTTCTCAGCCATAATTATTATTTTATTAAATTGTTTCTATTCTAATAAATGTATTAATATCATCTATTTCTATCTCATTACAATCTTCATTACTAGAATTAATTAATTCTACTTTATTTGCAAGTACTTGGTTAGCGATATAATCTTTAAAATTAGAAACAGCATCATTGATACTTTCATGAGTCCCTATATAAAGATTTATCTTATCAGTTACATCAAAGTTACTATCTTTACGTAAATTTTGTATTCTATTTATAAGTTCTCGGGCTATACCTTCCTCCTTTAATTCTTTACTAATGTTGACATCAAGGGCTACTGTTAAATCTCCGTCATTAGTCACTAATAGACCAGGTATATCTTCGGATGTAATAGTTACATCTGCAGGTGTGATATCCAAAGTTAAGTCATCAGTTTTGATGGTGAATTTCCCAACTTTTTCAAGTTCTTGAATTTCATTTTGTTCCATCTCTGAAATACGTGTGGCAATAGTTTTCATATTTTTACCACATTTACGACCTAAGACTTTGAAATTAGGTTTAATTTTTTTGACTAAGACTCCAGAGTCTTCAGTAATATATTCAATATCCTTAACATTAACTTCTGAAAGAATTATATTTTTAACAGCATTCAATTGAGATGTGGTTTTCTCATTAAGTATAGGAATCATAACTTTACTTAATGGTTGCCTAACTCTGATTTGAACTTTTCTTCTTAGGCTTAATACCATTGATGAAATTCTCTGAGCCATATCCATACGTTCCTCTAGCTCCTTGTCTATAAGTTGAGGATCAGCTTCTGGGAAAGTTGCAAGATGTACACTTCCAGTTTTAATTTTAGTTACTGTATTAAGGTCCCTAAATAAACTATCAGAATAAAATGGTGCAATAGGAGAAGCTAATAGAGCTACAGTTTCTAGACATTTATACAATGTTTGATAAGCTGATATTTTATCTTCTGAGTATTCTCCACCCCAATATCTTTTTCTTGATAGACGAACATACCAATTGGAAAGGTCTTCAATAACAAATTTTTGTATTGCTCGACCCGCTCTAGTAGGTTCATAATTCTCATAGGCGTTTTTAACTTCCAATATTAATGAGTTTAGAAGAGATAGTATCCACTTATCTATTTCTGGTCTATCTTCTACATCTTTTTCTTTATAGGTGAAACCATCTACATTAGCGTATAAAGAGAAGAAACTATAAGTATTGTAAAGAGTTCCAAAAAATTTACGCTTAATTTCATCTACACCTTGTAAGTCAAATTTTAGATTATCCCAAGGTTGAGAATTGGTAATCATATACCATCTCAAAGGATCAGAACCATATTTTTCAATAGCTACAAAAGGATCTACCGCATTTCCAAGACGTTTGGACATTTTATTGCCTTTAGCATCTAGTACTAGTCCGTTAGAAATTATATTTTTGAATGCAACAGAGTCAAATTCCATTGTAGCTATAGCGTGAAGAGTAAAGAACCAACCTCTTGTTTGGTCCACTCCTTCTGCAATAAAATCAGCTGGGAATCTACTGCCTTTTTCTATTTCTTCTTTATTTTCAAATGGATAATGTAATTGAGCATAGGGCATAGCGCCAGAATCAAACCAAACATCTATAAGGTCAGTTTCTCTATACATTTTTTCTCCATCTGAAGAAAGTAGTACAATATTATCAACATAGGGACGATGCAAGTCTATCTTATCATAATTTTCTTTACTATTGTCTCCAACAATAAAATCATCATAAGGATTCTTATCCATTACACCAGCTTTAACAGATTTTTTTATTTCATCTACAAGTTCTTCTACTGAACCTATACACTTTATTTCTGTACGAGACTCATTAACCCAGATAGGAAGAGGAGTTCCCCAGAAACGAGAACGAGATAAATTCCAATCTACTAAATTTTCAAGCCATTTGCCAAAGCGACCTTCTCCAGTGCTAGCAGGTTTCCAATTTATGGTTTTATTAAGTTCTATCATTCTATCCTTTACAGCTGTGGTTTTTATAAACCATGAATCTAAAGGATAATATAATACTGGTTTGTCTGTACGCCAACAATGAGGATAATTATGCATGTGTTTTTCAACCTTAAATGCTTTATTCTCTCGTTTTAGTACAATTGATATGTATATATCTAATGTTTCATCTTTGTCAGTAAGTTTTGGATCATAGGCATTTTTAACAAATCTACCTGCATAATCTTTATATAAATCGACATTAACATTAGTTTTTAGGAATTCAGGGTCAATATCATCTATATTGAAGAACTTACCTTCTTTGTCAACTAAAGGTTGTTTATTTCCATCTTTGTCTATAAACATTGCAGGCGCAATATTAGCTTGTTTTGCTACTCTATTATCGTCTGCTCCGAAGGTTGGAGCTATGTGCACAATTCCAGTACCATCATCAGTTGTAACAAAATCTCCTGCTATTACTCTAAAAGCATCTCCCATAGGTTTTACCCAAGGAACTAGTTGCTCATAACGCATTCCTACAAGTTCTGTACCCTTGAATTCGTCAACAATTTCGTAAGGTATAAGTTTATCTCCTTTTTTGTAATCTCCTAAAGCTATGTCTTTTGCTTTGGGATTGAAGTAAGCACTAAATCTAGGTTTTCCAATTACAACTGTTATAGGTAAACCTGTATAAGCGTTATAAGTTTTTACAAGTTGATAAGTTATACCAGGATTAACAGCAAGAGCTGTGTTGGAAGAAAGAGTCCAAGGTGTAGTGGTCCAAGCTATAAAGCAAACACTGTCGCTATGTACAAATAGTTTTTCAGATTCTTCGTTTCTAAGAACTTCAAATTGAGCAACGCATGTGGTGTCGGTAACATCTTTGTAACATCCAGGTTGGTTAAGTTCATGTGTACTTAGACCTGTACCCGCTGCTGGGGAATAAGGTTGAATTGTATAGCCTTTGTAAATTAAACCCTTGTTATAAAGTTTTTTTAGTAAATACCATAGGGTCTCAATATAGCGATTGTCATAGGTTATATAAGGGTTCTTCATGTCAACCCAATATCCCATTTTATTGGTTAAATCTTCCCATTCTTTTGTAAATTTCATTACATCAGAACGACATTCATTATTGTACTCTTGTACGCTAATTGTTTTACCAATATTGTCTTTAGTTATATTTAATTTTTTTTCAACTCCAAGTTCTACGGGTAGTCCGTGTGTATCCCATCCAGCTTTACGATCAACATAGTAACCTTGTAGAGTTTTATATCTACATACAACGTCTTTAAGTGTTCTAGCCATAACATGATGAATACCAGGCATACCATTTGCGGAAGGAGGACCTTCATAGAAAATAAATGGTTTGTGACCTTCACGTGTTTTCATACTTTGTTGAAAGGTCTTTTCTGATTCCCATTTTTGTAAAACTTCTTTGTTTATCTGGGATAAATCTAATCCTTTGTATTCAGGAAACTTACTCATGTTAAAATATTTTTTAAATTTTGCCCACAAATATAATGTTTTAATGTGATTTATACAAATACCTAGTTTTATTTATTTGCGAGAACAAAACGTGCTGTAAGTCTGCTTCTTTGCTCTACAAAAGGACGATCTTCGTCTTTTAATAAATCTGATATTATTTGGGGGTTATAGTGTCTGATTGTCAATAGTTTGACGTTTGTGTTATAAAGAACCTCAAAGTTTTTCTTTAATTCATCTAGGAAATCTTTTAGGATTGCATTGTTATTATCTATGCAGAATGAGAAACTTATTGCTGAATTTTGCATTAAATTCAAGTTGAGTTTAAATTTTGCAAGTGTATTAAAAATATGACTTAATTCTTCTTCAGCTATAAAGGAAAAATCCCTAGGAGTAAGAGACAATAAGAGTTGATTAAATTTTGTGATATAGACTGGAGGGAGGCTAATTTTTTCACTTATATTTTTGATTATAGAACCAGGATCTTCGGGAGCTAAAAATGATTTAACGTAAAGAGTAATCTGTTTGTTTTCTAAGGGTTTAATAGTTTTGGGATGTATTATCTTGGCTCCACAATTAGCTAGTTCTATGGCTTCCTTGTAAGACATAAAAGGAATGGTAATGGTGTTATTATACATCCTGGGATCAGCATTCATAATTCCAGGAACATCTTTCCATATTGTAACATCATTAGCATTTAATATATTTGCTAATAACGCAGCTGTATAATCAGAGCCTTCTCTTCCAAGTGTGGTGTTTTGACTAGTGGGTGTTCCAGCTATAAAACCTTGAGTTACGTAAGTGAAATAGTGATCAAATGTGAAAGTTTGTTTGCATTGTTTTTCTGATACTTTCCAATTTATATTAGCGTTCCTATAATTTTCATCTGTAATAACACATTTTCTAATATCTATAAATTTATTATTTTTACCTTTTTTGTTTAAATATTCCGAAACTATAGCGGTTGAGAATAATTCGCCAAAACTTACAATTCTATCATATTCGTAGTCGTAACATAATGAGGGTTCACTTTTGAGTACGTCCTTAAGCTTTTTTGATAAAGAATTAAAATGGGTATATATATATTGATCAGTATCGTTGCCAAATAATTCTCTTATTATGGAAGTATGAAATGTTATAATCTTATTCAAAGATTCAGAATAATCTTCTTTTTTGTAAAATTTGTAGCTAAGTTCTTCCAAGGCATTTGTAATTTTGTCCATGGCAGATATAACGATAATTAGATTATCCTTATGTTTAATAACAATATTTAATAGTTGTTTTACTCCTTCGGCATTTTTTACAGATGCACCCCCAAATTTAAAAATATTCATATCCTAGTTATTAAATGTAAAAAAATAATTAATTTTAAGTGCAAATATAAACTTTTATCCTTAATAATATATTAAATCATCCAAGGTTGTTATTTTATTTTACTAAATAGTTTGCTATTAAAAAATTATAAGTATATTTTTGTAAAAACAATGTAATTATATTTAGTATAAATTAGTTACTAAGTAGAAAATTAGAAATAATATGAATAAAGTAGCAACATTAAATCAATTCATTACAGAGCAACAGATGCAGGTACCTGATGCCACTGGTGGATTTTCAAGATTATTACACCATGTGGGTATAGCAGCTAAAAAAGTCAACAGAGAGGTTAATCAGGCTGGATTAGTGGATATACTAGGAAAAGCTGGTAGTGAAAATGTACAAGGAGAACAGCAACAAAAACTAGATGTTTTTGCAGATGAAACTTTTACAAATGAACTTCGTGTTAGTGGTGAATGTTGCGGAGTAGCTTCAGAAGAAAATCAAGATGTTTGTATTTTCAATGATAATATGAGCAAGGATGCAAAATATATATTTTGTATGGATCCTCTGGATGGGTCATCTAATATAGATGTAAATGTTTCTGTAGGGACTATTTTTTGTGTTTATAAGCGCAAAAGTCAAGTAGGAGAGCCTGTGACGACGGATGATTTCTTACAACCAGGTTCCGACATGGTTGCCTCTGGTTATATTATCTATGGTTCTTCCACAATGATGGTTTATAGTTCTGGTAGAGGTGTTAATGGTTTTACGTTGGATCCATCTATAGGTGAGTTCTGTCTTTCACATCCGAATATAAAGACTCCAGATATTGGAAAAATATATTCAATAAACGAAGGATATTATGAAAAATTTCCTGTAGGAGTAAAAAAATACATAAAATATTGTCAAGAAAGAGATGTTGCTACAAATCGTCCTTATACATCTAGGTATATAGGTTCTTTGGTAGCAGATTTCCATAGAAATTTATTAAAAGGAGGAGTCTTTATTTATCCTCAAACAAATAATTATCCTCAAGGTAAATTGAGATTACTTTATGAATGTAATCCCATAGCCTTTATTGCAGAGCAAGCTGGAGGTGTTGCCGTGGATGGAGATAATAGGAGGACATTGGATATTGTACCTGAGTCTGTTCATCAACGAGTACCTTTTTATACAGGTTCATCTGCTATGGTCGAAAAAGTTCAGGAATTTCTTAAATTCTTTAATAATATATAATATTTAAAATACAGCAGAAAGGTTATCTTTTCTGCTGTATTTTATTAAAATAAATAATCATGATAAATAAACAACTTTTAAATCCCAATTCAATTGTTGTCGTTGGAGGATCTGATGATATTCACAAGCCAGGAGGGCGAGTATTACAGAATTTATTAGCTGGAAATTTTAAAGGAGATTTATATGTTTCTAATCCTAAATTAGACAGTGTTCAAGGTATTAAATCTTACAAGAATATAGCGGATATGCCTCAGGTTGATTGCGCTATTATTGCAATTGCAGCAAAATTTTGCGTGCCTACTGTAAAGATTCTTACAGAGCAAAAAAAATGTAGAGCATTTATTATTATTTCTGCTGGATTTGGGGAGGAAAATGAAGAAGGAAAGAAATTAGAAAAGGAAATAGTTAGAATGATAGATGCTGTGGATGGAGCATTAATAGGACCTAATTGTATAGGTGTATTAAATACCAATTATAATGGTGTATTTACACGTCCTCTTCCAAAGCTAGATCCTCAAGGAGTAGATTTTATTTCAGGTTCAGGAGCAACAGCCATATTTATAATTGATAATGGAATGCAAAAGGGTTTGAGTTTCTCAAGTGTTTATTCTGTTGGAAATTCGGCTCAAATGGGGGTGGAAGATATACTAGAACATATGGATAGGTCTTTTGATCCTAAAACTAGTTCTAAAATTAAATTATTATATATTGAGAGTATAGACAATCCAGAAAAGTTATTATTACATGCTTCTTCTCTAATACGCAAAGGTTGTAGAATAGCTGCCGTTAAGGCAGGAGGTTCTGCTGCGGGTAGTAGAGCTGCTTCTTCGCATACTGGAGCTTTAGCTAGTTCTGATGTAGCGGTTGACGCTTTATTCCGTAAAGCTGGTATAGTGAGATGTAATGGAAGAGATGAACTTACAACTGTTGCTGCTATTTTTATGCATCCTGAATTAAAGGGTAAAAATATTGGTATAGTTACTCATGCAGGTGGTCCTGCAGTAATGTTAACCGATGCTTTATCAAATAATAATATGGGAATTCCACATTTGGAAGGTCCTAAAGCAGAAGCTTTAACTGAAAAATTATTTCCAGGGTCTGCAGTAGGAAATCCTATAGATTTTCTTGCTACGGGTACTGCTGAGCAATTAGGAGCCATTTTAGATGCTTGTGATAAAGATTTTGATGAAATAGACGGAATGGCTGTTATCTTTGGTACACCAGGTCTTTTCCCCGTGTATGAAGCTTATGATATGATAGATAAGAAAATGAAGGAACTTAATAAACCTATTTTCCCCATCTTCCCATCATATAATGAAGTTAAGGACGAGATAAATGAATTTGTAAAGAAAGGTAGAGCTTATTTCCCAGATGAGGTTATATTTGGTAATGCTTTAGCTAAAGTATATCATACTCCATCTCCTCAACCAGAAATACCTAATATGCCTAAGGTTGATGAAAAACGAGTAAGAAATGTTATAGATAATGCTGAGAATGGCTATTTATCTCCAGAGCAGATTCATGAACTCTTAGATGCTGCAGGTATTGCTAGAGCTAAAGAAGGGATTTCTAATAATGAAGATGAGATAGTAGCTATGGCTAATGAAATGGGTTATCCTCTTGTTATGAAGGTTGTTGGTCCAGTTCATAAATCAGATGTAGGAGGTGTTGTATTAAATGTATCTGATGAGGCTACTGTTCGTAAAGAATTTCAAAGAATGATAAAGATTAAGGATACTCACCATATTATGCTCGCTCAACAACTTTCAGGTACCGAAATATTTATAGGAGCTAAACGTGAGCCTAAATTTGGGCATATGGTACTTTGTGGCCTTGGTGGTATTTTTATTGAGGTATTAAAAGATATTAAAGCTGGTCTTGCTCCTATTGCAGAATCAGAGGCTTTAAGCATGATTAAGTGTCTTAAATCTTATAAGATTATTCAAGGTGTTAGAGGTCAAGAGCCTGTAAATGAACCTAAATTTGCAGAAGCTGTTTCTCGTGTGTCACAACTTGTAAAAGTTGCTCCAGAGATATTCGAAATGGATCTAAATCCCCTTCTTGGAAATGCTAAAGAGGTGGTAGCTGTAGATGCTCGTATTCGTGTAGAAAAATAAAGAATATATTTAAAAAAGCATATCGGAGGCTAAGGTTTTTGATATGCTTCTACTTTTATATAATACAATAAAATGAAGCGCTGGAAAGATTTTAATACGACAGAAAAAATGATGATAGCAATGATTCTTATGCTTATAGTATGTATATTTTTAAGTTGGGGTCGTATTACTAATGGTGTAGCTAAAGGGTTTAGTTTTTTTGGAATTACTGACAAAACGTCTACAGCACAAATAGATTCTTTAAATTAGATTTATATAGGAACTTACTAGGAGTTTGAATATTTTAATAAAGAATTATGCTAAAAGTTTACTATCTAAAAACATCTAAGATTTCAAAAGAGGAGATTATTCTCCTAAGGGGGAAGGCCTCTTTAGAAGCTATAAAAGAGGCATGTTCTTGCAGAAGCGAAAAAGTTGTCCTAACAACATTACTAAAGGATGTAATTTTGACTAGATTATTACACGAGCTTGTGGGACTTAAGAGAGGAGATTATAAAATTCTTGTGGGAGATCATGGTAAACCTTATTTAAATATTCCATTTTACTTTAATATATCTCATTCTAAAGATTATTGGGCTTGTGCTTTTTCTGATTCTAATATAGGTTTTGATCTTGAGAAGATAGCTCATGCTCGTATGGAAGTTGCTAAACGCTTTTTCCACATTAATGAAATAGAAATTTTAAAAAATCTTTCAGGCAAGGCTCAAGATAATATGTTTTTTAAGTTATGGTCTGCAAAAGAAAGTTTTGTAAAATATACTGGGGCTGGATTAACTCGTCCTTTAGCTTCATTTGAGATAGTGGGAAATAAGATTAAAGCCGAAGAGGACTTTCTAAATCTTCACTTATTGCCCCTTTGTATAGATTCTGATTATAGTAGTTATATTACTACTGAATCTTTAGAATCTATAGAGCTTAAGAAATTAAACTTATCTGATATACTCTAGGAGCTTTTCATACCTGCTAGCATTGTATGAGCTTTGAAAGAAGTTTATTTGAGGCTATAAGTATATAGAGACTAATCAAATCTTATAATGATGAAATCTTGTCTATATTCTTTAGCTATAATATAAAATTATATAATATATTGAGTTATATGATAATAAGATAGATGCTTATTTGCATAACTCGAAAATCCATATTATTTTTGCGAAAGATATTAATTACCTATGAGAAAAGACGAAAGATATAACA
>Ga0172378_10001637_pt1 | contig 20804 bp, 30 predicted proteins | sample GrowelOW332metaG_FD_119755 | JGI IMG/M metagenome (GOLD analysis project Ga0172378, IMG submission 119755) | Groundwater microbial communities from an aquifer near a municipal landfill in Southern Ontario, Canada - Pumphouse #3_1 metaG | ecosystem: Environmental > Aquatic > Deep subsurface >... | reverse complement strand
CATACCATCAGTTTCTTCCAATCCAAACTGATGAATATATGTACCAAATAACTTTTGATACTTTCGCATTTCCAATATCTTATTGGTAAAGGGAATGTTTATTTTCTCAAGGGCTTCCACATCCACAGACGGTTCTCCGGTTTCTGTATATGAAGGTGGTTTAATCCGCATAACTTCATATAACAACTTCCGCAAATGCTGACCGCTATTTGGATTAAATCCATTTTCCCACTCACACATATTTATCTCAGGAAACGCAAGAACTTCTTTTTCTAATTCTTTTATAGTATTTTCAAGAGAAGAAGCTACCTCATTATAGCGTTCTTTATTAAGACAGAATCCTTGTATCTGTGCTTTAGTCAACCACACCTGACTTTCATTAAGAAATTTATATCCCATCATTTGAAAATCATCCAATTCCTGCATATGCTGTTCCCATATCAAATAAGTAAAGAGAGAATCAAGGGCATTATACAGAAGCATATCTACAAGAGGACAATCTTCAAGATGATTAAAAGCATTATCTCCGTAAACTTCTTTTTCTTTAGGATCACTGTGTATATATTTATCTGCGGCTGAATCATATCCTATAACGCCAAGTCTATGATACACCTCATACTTCAAAGAAGTCGGTTTTTGTGAGTTAATACAGTGAGCCATAATCATAGTATCATAATCAGGATTAGAGAAAAAGAATCCTGCTTTCATCTTTGTCCACTGATATTCAAACGAAGTATTATGACTTATTTTTTTACTACTATTAGTCATAAGACGTTTGAAAACTCTACGAAATGCTACATCATTAAAAAAAGGAAATGCGTATGCAACTTTACCATTACTAATAGAAACAGAAAGAATTTTGGAACCCTCTCTATAGCACTTAATAGAATTTGTTTCATAGTCAAAAGAAATATTTTCCCATGACATAGCTTCCATCATCATATCTATCGCGGTATCAATATCTTCCGTTGTTTTACATCGAGAAATATAATCCACTATTTTTACTTTTTTGTTCCAGTGACTACACGCTTTATACAAATGATCTATCCACATCTTGTAGATAGCAGAATCACGTATATACAGAGGTTTTGATTTATTACCATCACTATATTGTCTTTGCTGTTGCATCTCTTCATAAGAGTAAGTGGTCATTATGAATCGTCCACTATCCTGATCTGGAATAAGCTGTCCATAGAAATCAGTATATGGAGTACCTGTAAGACGGCCTGAAATTTTAGGACGAATTACCGCATGAAACGGTTCTTTTCCCATAAGGATAACCACATTAGGGTTATATGCTTCGAGAAAATTATTGAACCGTTCAGCACACTGATTTATTTCATTTGTCTTGGGCATCCTATCTTTAGGAGTTCTACAAGAAACCACAGGAATGATCCAACAATCTTTTTCAAGATCAATTCCTATCTTATTAAATATAGCGTTGAGGAATTTATACTCTACCCCACCACCAATAGTACCAGCATCATCCATCCCAAAAAGAGGTTTACTAATTACTACTGCTATCTTTAATTGTCCTTGTCCAAATGGACGGAGTTTAGGTGTATGACATACTTTATACAAACCGCATTTTTCACAAGGAGTTAATTTTTCTTTTCGTTTTGCCATACACCTACCCTCAGTTTAATACACCGCTATTACTGAAAAATGACTTTAATGCCGCAAGAGTCTGTGCTCCAGAAATACGAGAAACTTCTGCATCTTCCTCTCGTACAATAATAGTAGGTACAGATGTTATCTTATACTTTTCTACTTCTGGCGAATCACCATCTAAAGTTACATAATCCACATTAAGATGTAAATCATTTACCCATCGTTTCATCACCATACAATTCGGACAGCTTTTTGTTGAATAAAATGTAATAGTTCTCAATGTTCACTCCTTTTTATAGTTTAACATATTTTATATGTTGTGTCAACGACCAACACCAGTAACCATAGTCTCTAGCTTTGAATCAAGATGAAACTGCCCAAGATCAAGGCTTTGTGCTACCAGCACGGTACCAAATGTATCTGTTTTGTACCGTGATACAAGATTTTTCATTCTTACCAGTCCTAATTGTCTATCCTCATCAGAACCCCACATACCCATAAGAGAGGTAACGTGAGTTATCTTACGCTTGTCCTCAGCTATAGCAGAAAGACTAATTTCCTTTCCATCAAGACCTTCTGCATTACTTTGAGAGACGGTAGCAATACACACATTTCGTTCCTGTGCGATACGACGAAGATTAAGCCAAATATCATTGAGCTTATGTCTGTATTCTCTTTCATTACTTCCGAGAAGGTCAGCATAGTCTATACAAATAACATCAAATACCCTATTATTAAAGTATTCCATATTATCCAACACAGCTTCTATATCGGAAACTGTGGTTGAATATGCAGGTAGTGTTATCTGTACAATATCCCCACCCCGATATCTCATCTGCATCTCTTCCCGTAATTTATCTTTATTTGAAAAAGATATGGCTTCCCTATAAATAGTCTTATGATTAAACCGCCATGCTTTCGCATCTAAAGGATTCACTCCCGGTTCAATATCTGGTTCAAAAACAGGGATTTCAAAGTTACCAGACATAATAGGCGACATATGTACTCCCCGCCAATACCGTTGGAGAAATTCATTTTCACGCATTTCCAGATTTACCGATAGCACATTACATCCAGCAGTTAAAGCACAATGAGCTACATGCTGTAATGCAAAAGACTTACCTGCTTTAGCAGTTGAAAGGATAGCAAAGAAATCCCCACGAAAAAGAGGAGGTGTAATTTTACTAAGATGTCCCTCAAATGTAAATAGAGGTTCAAGACTGGCATCACTAAATGCCTTTTCATATGCATCTATATCAGAAATAATAGAAATTCCTGTAGCATTATGAGAACCCGGACGTTTGAAATTTGCAACCATAGCTTCCGCTTCTTCGTATTTACCACTATTTACTTTATTTTGTAATCCCTCTATAAACTTTTCTAAATGCACCTCCCGCATATATTCAATGCACTCATCAATAAATGCTTTTTTATTCTGATAATCAGATGGATTATAGCTGGTTTTTGCATTATCCAAAAACACAGAAATAGAATTTGACAGCTCAGGATCATTAAGATGCTTTTTCTTTGTTTCCCAAATATCATAAATAGCATCTTTCGGTGCATCTCCGTAATTTTCAAAATATTCTTTCACCCATTGTACTACGTGATATGCATAAGGTGTTTTCAATTCTTTATAATTCACGATAGGACAAAGTTGTTTACAAAAATCATCGTCCATTAGAATCAACGTAACAAGTCTACGTTCCCGAATGTTGTCCACAGTTTGTATTGTCAATTCAGCACTCCCTTATTTCTATTTCTTTCATAATTTCATTATAAACATTATCCTCTTCTTTCCAATAAGAACTAGGTATAACACGATATAATATATCCTGTATATGGTTGTGCAAGGCATTTTTTGCGGCCCCAATAGATGTCCACTGGTATTCGCCGGAGTGCATTTTAAGAACCTTATCTCCGTGATATATTCTATATACCTTTTTTTCACTGGCTAAAGGTATCATTTCATTAAAAACTTTTTGTGCAAGTTTTGTCATTATAATTCCTCCAAATATTCTCGTACACGATCTACCATTATTTCGGTTTCCTTACCATCAAGAGCACGGCTTAGTATTTTAGCACGTTCTCGTAATTTGTCAATACGCTTTTCTTCTAAATCCACAGCACAGAAGTAAACATAGTTAAGTTTGTTCTGTTTTCCCGGCAACCATATTCTCTGACTGGATTGTTCCAAATCTCCCGGAGTATGTGGAAACTCTACAAACGCAACGGTGTTAGCTCCAGCTAAAGTTATTCCCTCTTTTGCAGAAGCTATATTGGCTATAAATATCTGCTTACGTCCTGCATTAAAATCATCTATAGCTTTTTGCTTCTTGTTTATATCTATACCACCATACATCATAACAGATTTCTTTTTGAAAGCTCTATGTAAATCTTCAACAACATCTCGATGCCAAGCAAACACCACTATCTGTTCATCACTCTCACAAAAGTTAGAAATCCATTCTATAATAGAAGTTCTCTTTTTACTATAAGAAAGAGAAGCAAAACTAGAAAGTTTTATTTCCAAATCTTCATCAGATACATCTTTGTGTTTAGAGTACCACTCTCTGAAATCTTTTAGATCAGCTTCAAATGCAACCCGATCTAACTCTACTTGAACAAAATCATGTGATTCCTCTGGTAGATCGGTGAAAACTTCTTCTCTAGTTTTACGATACATATATTTACTTAACTTTGCATACAGCTCTTCTCCATTGGAAAGTCCATCAAATCTCCACCCAAACCCGTCATGATGTGGAGCACAGTATCTATGCTTAAAAGCATATTCATTAGGAAACGCTTTATCATTGAGGGAGTTTAACCCAACCCATAATTGCCATATCTTTGAAGTTACAGGTGTTCCACTAAGAAGAGCTATATGAGGAGTATTTTTCGCTATAGTACGAAACGCTTCTGTTCTCTGTACAGGTACACGGGTGGATTTACCATTTATAGATTTTGTAAGTGTTGTGTTACTTACAGAATGGGACTCATCCACTATTATGTAGTTAAATTGTGGCAGACTTCCTTTCCAATCTGCTAAAATATCATAGTTAATAATATGAAATCGTACATCAGGAAGTTTATATGTTTGCGTACCACTAATAATATGTGCTTTCTTTTTAGTCCATTTATATATTTCTCTTTGCCAATTTATTTTTACAGAGGCAGGACATATTATTAACATAGGAGCAAATTCTGGATGTAACATCCACCCGCAAAGAGATACCACCGATTTACCCATTCGAGGAGCTAGAGATATAAAACCCCTCCAGTTTACGGCTTCCATAAATTCTACAGCTTCAATCTGATAAGGACGTAAACCAGAGGGGAGGAGGGAAAGATCAACTTTTTTTCTTGGGTTATGAATTATAAATGGTAACGGTTTTTCTTCCTCTACACCTATTATTTCAAATCCTAAGTTTTTAAGATAATCAACTGTGGATTCCTTATAAGGAACTATCCACATTTTATTACCTGCATCCCACCTTCTACCAGATATAAACTTTATCTGATTCAAAGTATTAGCAAATTCCTTAGAAGGAACGAGAAATTGTATGTGTATCTTATCACCTACTTTAGTTGCTTTTTTCAACCAATCTGTCTCCTAAACTGTTGTATCTCTATATCACTACACTGAGCAATATCCCTGCCTACTAATTCCAAATCAACATTATCTACATGTACTCCCATAGAAGAAACTCTTTCTGCTAATTTATTTGCCCTCTGCTGTGCTTGCACTTCACTATCGAATAATATCACAACTCTATCATATTGTGCAAGGGCACGTACCTGTGCTTCCGTAAATGATGTACCCAAAGATGCAACTGTATTAGCGCCCCATCTTGCAACATTAAAAAAACCTTCAACCAGATATATGGTATTTCCGCGTACATTATTCTCGTTATATAAAACATGCTTCGGATCAATTATAGACAATTCTTTTGCAAGGGTTTTATATCGTGGAATGTTTTTATCAGTGCCTATGAAACGTCCTTGATAACTTACAAGATTTCCTTCTTTATCATAAATAGGTATAATTATCCTAAATGCAAATGACCCGACGATACCCCCCCACCGCAAATTGTATTTGCGTATTAAATCGTGAGGATCAAAATTTCTTTTGCGGATATAATCTTGCGCTTGTCTTGGTAACTCAGGGAAATTAAACTCTATCTCTGTAGCATTATGAGGTTCATCATTTAATCTATTGACAAAAGACACTTCATCACCATATTCAACCATGATATCATGTTTGTTTTCATATGGAGCAACTAAATCAAGCCAATCATAAATACTATGCCAACCATCTATCCATGAATAGAGATAAGAACCAGCAAGGTTGAATCCGAGGTGATATTCTGTGTCATTTATTTTATTCCAAACATCCGGTAAGCCTATCCATCCTTGTGATACCTGTTTACCGCGAAGAGCATAATCTATATTGTGATCCTGACAGAATCTTATAATATCAAAAGTCATTCAAAACTCCCGCTACAATGATACCCAAATTATACACTATTTGTGTATGAATGTCAAATCATATTAAGTACTTTCTAATGCAGAATCTTTTTCTTCAAATAAAACTTTCACAGAATCTATTTTTTCCTGAATAGCGTCTTTTGCCTCTTGTGTTATTGGTTTGGAACAACTGTCAATAATTTGTTTTGCAAGTTCAGGATTATGTATTATCACAATTCATTCCTCTATTACTTCACATATTGACTTAGGAACAAAAACAGATACTGTAAAACACCCAAAAGACCATAAACCCGCATACCATTCTTCTATCTCTGTGTCCACATGTATACTTGAACCCTCTGGTATAACTTCATATTCTTCGATAGTTCTAACAATCATTTTATTGCTCGTCTCCAATGAAAGCCTTTGTACTTTCTTTTTCTTAAAAAGCTAAAGGAAGTAAAATATTTCCTCCAAGCTACCATATAATCTTCTGTTGAAGTAATGGTGGTTTTTTGAGGAATGTGATTCTCACTCCAACCAAACATATTTGATATAAACGACAATACTCCCATAATTTCTCCCCTTTTATTTTTTAGTTACTTAACCTTCATGTAGTGTCAGGTTGATTAGCTTGTTCGGTGTTTTTGGCATCTTTCTGTTTATCTTGCTCCATCATCTTCCTAATTTCTCTATCAAGTTGTCGAAAATGAACGTCAAAAAGAAGCTCTTGCTCTGCTTCAAAGCATTCTGCTTCTGTTGGTTCGGTCATAAAAGGCATTTTACACCTCCTTTAATTTATGCCAAAAACTTGGCGCGTTGTCGGTGTAACGCAGTTACGCCGCAGAGCGTCCATCTAACATTTGCTTAACCTGCGACGATCTACTGATCGGAGTCAGGTTGAAGCTGTTGTTCGACACCGCCAGAAAAATCAAGAACGAAACTTTTCGGGATATGCAAAAAGACCTGCATTTGCGATTTTGTAGGGTTTTCAAACCAATACACCAGTGAGGTTCCTTGCGTCCATACGATAATCCCGATTGCGAGAAACCACAGAATAATACTCCATTTTCTCACGGTAAACTCCTTTCTGGCGTCTTGGTTCGTGTCGGTATAAACGCGCCAGTGTTTATACCGCTAAAGAATCCGTCGAACATAATTTATAAGGGTTCATATAAACCTCTGCGTTAGCTGGACTCGAACCAGCGGAATAACAGATTCAAAGTCTGTTGCCTTACCAGCTTGGCTATAACGCATTGTATTGTCTGTGGTAGGACTCGAACCTATGATCCATTACTTAGAAGGTAATTGCGCTATCCACTACGCCACACAGACATTATAATTTTATTACAATATTATAATAAATTGTCAATTATCTAGTGATTTACAATATTCCGTTTCTGAAGTATAAACATTCACTTCTTCATTGGTAATTCCACATATAGAAATATTTTCAGGTTCATTATATTTTTCAGACAAATATAAGCACATAACGCCTCCCCAATATCCCCATGCTTCTTGCCCATCTACAAAACAAGGTTCTTTACATCCACAGAGTTTTTTCATTCCTTCTACTCCTTTTAGCCCCCACGAGGATTTGAACCCCGACTCCCTATTTACAAGACAGGGGTGCTACCAATTATCACTATAGAGGCAAAAAACGGAATGAGAAGGATTCGAACCTTCGGTACTTTTTCAAGCACTCCATCTTAGCAGGATGGTGTCTTAAACCACTCGACCATCATTCCATTCGGGAAGTGAAAGATTTGAACTTTCGCTACCGGTAAAGGCAGTACAGTTTTCACAAATAAAGCCCGTATTTAATCTCCCATTGCCATCTCTGGTCATATCCGCATACGGTGAATGAAAGGCTTGAACTTTCGACCCTCTGGTTAACGGCCAGATGCTCTTCCAACTGAGCTAATTCACCTTATTCTTTTATAATAGTTACAATGTGTTCTTTTACAAACATATTCCAACTTCTTTCCATTCTTTCTTATTCTTTTATTGTGTAGTCCAAATCTACACAATATGATTCCAAAATAAACTCTAAAGGAATCTGTGGAAAAATAAGTATTATCTATCCAAATTAACTTTCTTTTCATTTCATATTAACCAAAAGTAATATGTACGTTTTGAAAAAGATAAATAATGATTTCAATCAATTTCCAGATTCCAAGAATTGAAAGTGGAATTTGAATAAAGAACAAGATAACCAAACCATCTATTGCGTTTCCTATCATCTCAAAATCTCCTTTTGGTGTACTATGGGATTTGAACCCATGACGTTTCTTATGTACTGATCCACAATCAGTTGCAATCAACCACTCTGCCAAGTACACATAGACGCACCTAGATTTGAACTAGAACTTACAGTTTATCAGACTGTCGTGCAGAACCAACTACACCATGCGTCTAAGAAAAGCAGCATAAGGGGTTCGAACCCTTGACATTCTGATTGGAAATCAGAAACTCTACCAACTGAGTTAATACTGCATAAGGCACTACGGAGAATTGAACTCCGGTTGTTGGGTTGAAAACCCACTCTCCTAACCACTGGAGGATAGTGCCGAACTGGTTCCTGCAATTTCGTTCACACCAGAAAGTAAACCCCATAACGCTTTAGCAGGTTAGCTTATGACAAAATAACGGTTTGTCAATATTATCCAGCATGCTTGCTTGCTACTGGCATCCGTCCATACACTACGATTATGGCACCCGGCGGTTTGAGCATCGTTGAGAGGCTATCCGGGTTCTACGATTCGCTCGTCAGCGACTCTCTTAAAGAGGTGGAGGAGGGACTTGAACCCCCGACAATCTGGATATGAGCCAGATGAGCTAACCAACTGCTCTACTCCACTAAGAAAATAAAGGTGTTCTCGTAACCTTACATCTTCTGGAATTCAATCCATACTGATGACGCTAAACTCCCGAATTAACACTTATTGATTAGGTGCTACGCTCCACCTCAATAACTACTTATCGGCGTCAGTAGCTTTATCCCATGTTTAGCGAGGGAACCTTTTTCTATATCTCGAACAAATTGAAGGATTTCTCAATAAGTTCGTCGTTTTATAACAGTTTCTATTTATATCTGTATTATACTACAGAAAGTATTTTCTGTCAAGTACCCTTTACTTAAAAATTGCGATGACTACCGCTACAAGAGCGAATACTCCACCTACAACTCCAATAACAGCGGATTCAGCCACACCACCTACAGCAAGTAGGACACTTCCTACTACGATGGCACCAACACCTGCATACTTCATAATCTTGTTCTTATCCAATTACATCTCCTCTTCAAAAGTGATATACTTAGCGTTTGTCCTATCAGTATAGAACGTGCGCGGTACTCCGTTTTCATCTGTATATTTCAACACAGAAGATTGCAAATGTCCCTCAACACGAACATAAGCGCCTTCAACAATCCTATCAAGGTACTTTTCTGCAATACGATCCCAAGCGGTAATCTGATGCTTGAAGTAAACAGGCTTTCCCTGAACTGTCTTCTTCGTATCAATTACGAAATTAAGTGCCTTTTTACCATTACCAATGTCATCCTGATAATCCGGGGTACACGATACTACACCAGAAACTACTACCATATCAATGTCATCCATGATGTTCCTCCATTAAATTGTTTTATCTATGTTTATTATAACATACGTTATAATTAACGTCAACCCTTTTTCAATAGATTATATGTTTGTTTAATTTCGGCTAAAGAATCATCAAACTGTTGCATAGTTTGTTGTTCCTCTCCACAAACAGAACATATCCACCCACATTCATTATAGTCAACCTCTACACCCATATAAATAATTGTACGTTGCTCACTATAGGAAGTATGAGGAAGAAATTTCCCACAGGATAAACATAACATATTACTTGTTTTCATTAGATGCCCCTATATTCTTGAAGATAGATTGAACTATTTCTGCCGCTTCTCGATCTGTAGAAGTGGATTCTTTATCCTTTGATGTCTCTTTTTGCATCTTAATCAATTCCATATATTTTGAATATACAGAGCCTTTATTAGGAAATTTATATACAAGAATTGTTTCTCCTGTTTTATTATTCGTCTGATACTGTACCTCTTCTATCATTAACTGTTGTTCTTCTGTAAGTTCATCAGGGTATTTGAATCTATCCCCACTCATATAACTTGCTATATTAAGTGAACGTATGTTCTCAAGATCACGCATAAGACGAATAGGAAGAACCGCCATAGCTTCTTGCCATATTTCATCATACAGAATCATCGTAGCTTCTTTAATTTTCGGTGTTTTTGCTAATCGCTTACCTTTAACAAGAGCTGTTTTATAAGGAACACCAAACGCTTCCTGATACGCTCTAACAGCATCATTATGTTTAACATTAAGATACGCAAAATATATTTCTTGTGGACTAAGATTTAATCCTTCAAAGTCTTCCGGGTTATACTCAGGGATAAACTCTTGAATTTCATCCTGTACCTGCTCCTGCAACTCTCTGTCTTCGGATGTCACGAAACCATCTCCTTTTTACCCTCTAGGGTATTTCTATTTAATTTACCTTCTAGGGTATAATACATACGCATAATAAAATCTTTGAATAGATCAACGTCTTCATATACTGCTTTTTCTACACACTTAAATACATACTCCCCATCACAATCCATACCAACAATAAAATCTTTACCATTAGGCTGAACAACCACTACAGGGAAATACTTGGGGTCTTTAACAAACTCTGTAATATCCAAAAACATAGTATCACTCCTTATACATATCTTCCGTTACTTGTTCTACACTTCGGTAGAGCTTTTGTTTTCTGAACATATTGATTAGTAAGTTCAATTAACTCACTTACACTATAAATATGCTTTCTTGCATATGCTTCTGATTTTAATTCTTGTAACTTTTCTTCACCATATTGTTTAATAAACCAATCTATATAAATAAAAGGATCAGCTTCATGATAATTCCTATGAACGCTTTTAACCATACAACAAGCATTATACTCATTCCAGCGAACATTAGGATACATTGCCTTTCCAAACAAATGAGATACATTAGTGTTTCGCTGTCCACCAGTGATAACACACGAATACTTATCCCGTTTCATTATATATGCATTAAATACTTTGTCAAGGTTATCTTCTAATCCCCTTACATCCATCCCATTAAGTTTATCACGTAACTCTCGATTAACTGCCAACAAACTCCTCCATACTTATGTAATCTTCACATATTTTTTCTTCTTTTAATTCTTCCAACGTAATACTACGATGCTCTTTCTGCAACTCCATATAACAGGTATGCAAATGTATACAAGAATCACATCTAATAACATCTAATTGACTATCTTCTTCATCATCGTCTTCATCCAGACACCTACTTATTATACCTGAATTTTCAGGGTATATCCAAGACTTATTTGTAGTCTCTCTATACCACTGTTTAATTTCATTATCTGTCACTCCCAACTCCCACAAACAGGGCATTGTAGGCTGTCATCAAACTCTTCATACTCAGCGGTATCGGGGTCAATAATTGCACCACATTTAGAACAAGTAAATACTTCTTTTTCTTCCATGTCAAGTACCTCTATTGATTCGTTCATACTAACTTGATATTTTCTACCTCTGCCACGAACTCTATTCCACCCAATACACGGAATATGAATCGTTTACCCCATGTAATCACATTCAAATGATCGTCACTCTCTGTAAATTCTGCATCTAATTCTCTACATAATCGTTTCAAAACCATGCGATCTTTTTTATCTATATCGAATCTTCGTGTAGTAGTTACAGGAACAGGATTATCAAGCAGATATTTTTTTGATGCCGGTAATCTTGTTACCGTTGTAGGCCAAAATATAGCATTTGAACCGTACACACGAACAAGATATGTTGTGAAATTTCGTAAAGAAACTGTATCTCTACAAAATCCGGGAATAATTCTATTAGGACTACATTCCGGTTGAACTACTCCTATAATTTTACCCACACGTTCTATCTCACGTGTTTTCGTTTTTTGTACCCAATATACATCGTCGCCAATCTTTAGTGATTCCATAGTTTTATTGTACACCCCTTTATGTTTGTTGTCAAGTCCTTATGCTATAATGTTTAATAGCTCTCTAAATTGAGCCTCATTCTGTTTTCTACTCTCTATTATTGACGATACACCTATTGCAGATATGCAATCATTAGATCGCATACTGTATGTTTTCACAAACCAATGCCATAATGGTGTATCTGTATAAATTTTAATAGACATAACTATATCCCAAAAATAATCAAGATAATTTCCTCCTTCTTGTTTTGATTTATATTTCGCCATATCAAGCATAGTTTCTATGGCTGTATTTAACCCCGGCATATGTACTTTGGGGTCTTTTATTAAAGCATAGGTCTCTATAACATCAACCGCCCAAGCAGTTATACGAGGATCAAATTTCTCAATAACTCCTTTTACTTTATTTTCTAAAAAATAATCTGTAATGTATCCCTGATAAGTACCCCCTCTACCATCAGGCATATTCCAAATATATTTATAGGGCTTTCTGGTATTATACCATTCCTGTGGTACACGAACAGCTTCTCTAACAGGATGGACTTTCTTAGCTGGAGATGTTTTATTTCCTTGTTTTGAATACCATAACAGATATGGAGATGATACCGTTTTTGCAGTACGCATAATAATTTGAGCAAACGGATTTGGAGCAATACCAGATACAGAGGAAATAACTCCATCAACTATTTCAGAGGGAGTAAGCCCTTCTGGTAATGCATATTTAGTTTTTACCAATCCACCAAATACACTATAAAACGTCCCATCAGATATAGATGCAACTGCTTTAGCAAAATCCTCTGCATATCTATTTATATTTCCTGCATTTTTTCCACGAGAACAAATTTTTGAACATGATTGAAATTTACCTGATCGTAAACACTTATCCCATTCTGCATCAAACCATTCAGGTAATGTGTTCTCTTGTTCCAGAGTTCCATCTTGTGTGTCAAGTATTCCTGAGTTCTCATCATCCGTTTGATTATTATATTCATTAGTGCTCTGGATACTATACTCTACATCAGTACTAAATAGATCATCCAAACATCCTGTTTTAGCATAATAAAGTCTTTTGTGTCCATTACTATCTATTCGCTCTATACGTTTAAGTAGTGGAGGATTATTATTACTAGGATTACAAAGTAACTCTAAAGCCCTACTTACAGTAGATTTGCTTCTAATACCAAAATGCCATAGCCTAGAAATTACTAAATTATAACTCACCCAATAATAAAGATCGCCATTATGTTCTATAGCGAATTCTTTAGATTTCTGATAATGTGATAGAGTATAATAAAATCGTGCAATTTCAATCCACGCATAAGAAGTATCGTCTTTATATTTATCAGCCACGGTAACATTTAGTGGGGGTTCTAATAAATAGACCATCTTAGTGCCACGTCGTTTCAGGGATTCTTCAAAGGGCATACCCCCCTTTTTACTCATATAAGCTCCTCAGTATTCAATTATGAATATAATATAGCAAACATAATTGTGTTTGTCAACCCCGTACCCCGTTCCATGGGGAACGACCCCGTTCCATGGGGAACGACCCCGTTCCATGGGGAACCCTATGATATTACTATTTATAATATTACTATTTATAATAATATATACTTCGTATATATATAAATAACCACCAAAAATAATTACCTCTGAAAAATATAATAGTACCACCTGAAAGTATAATAAAATAATACTTACGAGAGGAAACTCAAATCACGGCTCCCGGCCAATTCCTACTATTTCTATATGTATTATTTATTATAAAATTTATACTTGACAACATTTTTATTTTGATATATACTCTTGCATATAGGAGATTACATATGACATCAGTGATATTGCATGGTAAGATTTACAGATCAGCACATTCAAAAAAGACAAACAAAGGAACTCCGGTAGCTTTATTCGTTGTATTAAGTGAGTCCAATGGTGAAATCAATTTTTTTAATGTTGTTGCTACAGGAAACTTATATCAATCAACAATGGAAAATGCTATAGAAGGTAGGATGGTTAAAATTGTAGGAGAGCTACGACAAAATAGCCCTGTATCAAATACTCGGGTAGTTGCTTTATCAATAGAATATGATGATTATAACGAAAAATATTATTGACATAATATAATTTATGTTGTATAATAAGAATATCCTAAGGAGGATGAATATGAAAGCATATAAGGTTTTTAATCCAGATTGGACCTGTAGAGGATTTAAGTATGAAATAGGTAAAGAATATAAGATAAAAGGAAAACCTATTTTGTGTGAAAAAGGATTTCATGCATGTAGAAAAGTGTCTGATTGTTTTTCTTATTATTCTTTTGATACAAGAAATAAAGTAGCAGAGGTAGAATTACTTGGAGATATTGTGGGGGTAGAAGAAGATAAACAGTGTACAAATCATATAAAAATTGTTCGAGAATTATCTTGGGTAGAAATGCTTGAGTTAGCTAACTCTGGTAACGGGAACTCTGGTAACAGGAACTCTGGTAACTGTAACTCCGGTAACAGGAACTCCGGTAACAGGAACTCTGGTAACTGTAACTCTGGTGATATGAACTCTGGTAACATGAACTCTGGTAATTGTAACTCTGGTAATTGTAACTCTGGTAACGGGAACTCTGGTGACTGGAACTCTGGTAATTGTAACTCTGGTAATTGTAACTCTGGTAATTGTAACTCTGGTGACTGTAACTCTGGTAACGGGAACTCTGGTAACGGGAACTCTGGTGACTTGAACTCTGGTAACGGGAACTCTGGTAACTGGAACTCTGGTAATTGTAACTCTGGTATATTTAACACAGATGAACAGTTTATTCGTATGTTTAATAAACAGACAAAATTAAAACGACGGGATATAGATATACCTTTGTTTTTGTATTTTGATCTTACATCTTTTATTTCATATGATTATGCAACAGAAGGGGAACGAGTAAAGTATAAAAATGAAATTGAAACTTGTGGTGGATTTTTGCGAACTCTATCATATAAAGAAGCATTTAGTCGTGCTTGGCGGAATGCCTCTGATGAAGAAAGAGATAAAGTAAAAAATCTGCCAAATTTTGATGCAGATATATTTTTTGAAATTAGTGGGATAAAAGTATCCTAAGGAGGATGAATATGAAGAAGATTATGATTGTTGTTTTTATTATGAGTTCTCTGTTTGCTTTTGCAGAATTTCCTACTACATTTGCGGGAGCCACTTTTGGAGTTCCTACAACAGAAGTAGTAGCACAACTTAGTGATGCTGGTGTTGAAGTTGAACAGAACGATACTGAATACGCTTATTTTAGGGAGATCGGTGGGAGATTATATTTTATAATTCTTTCTGACAGTAGTAAGGGTACCATTAACGATATATATGCTATGACATCAGGGAATAATAATCAGTATATAACGTACAAAATAATTAAGAAAGATGTTTCTTATGTATATGGTTCTCCCACAAAAGAATCAGAATTATTTATGTACCCTTATTATGATGGGGATGGATATGAGGATCAAGCTATCATTTTAGGTAAAGCGGCTATATTTTGTGAATGGAAGGTAGACGCTGGTTGTATTAAGCTGTGGTGTTTACGAAATGGAAATGTACTTCTACAGTATATTGCTGATATAAATTTGTTTGAGTATGAACAGCATCTTGAAGAAGTAGAAAGCAAAAACGAATATTAGGAGTGTGGTATGCATATGGTTTATGTTGTATTTGCTACACTGTGGTGTCTGGGATTTGTGGGATGGTTAGGATTTATTGTTTATGCTGTATTAAAAGCATGGATAAAGAATCACTCTTATAAACAAAAATATAATGACCATATAAACTAAAATTTTATGGAGGATTTTATGAGTAGTTTAACTGAATATTGTAAGAGAGTAATTATTACTATATTTACATTTATAATTATCGGAATTGTATTGCTGGCTTTATGCTGTAATTGAGCAGATGTATTTTATTCTTTGTAAGGAGTAATTATGTTAGTAGCAACTTATGGATCGTTAAAAAAGGGATTTCATAATCATGGATTTCTTAGTGATAGTAAATGTCTTGGTGTAGATTCTTTGGGTGGGTTTGCTATGTATAAGTATAGTAGCTTTCCTATGGTTATTGCTAGTGATGATATCAATGATACTATCATGGTTGAAGTATATGAAGTATCAGCAGATACACTTGTAAGACTTGATTATCTGGAAGGGCATCCAGAGTTTTACCGTAGGGTGCATGTAGATACTATCTATGGTGATGCTTTTATCTATATCGGTTCTCGTAATCAAATTAGAGATAACATGGAAAAGATTGAAAATGGAGTGTGGAAACAATCTGATGTAAACCACATATATTCTAATGTTAAATAGCTCCTGTGGTGAAATTGGAAGACACATCTGGTTTAAGCCCAGACGCTGTAAAGCATGGAGGTTCAAGTCCTCTCAGGAGCATGTTGTTATAACTTATAGGAGGAATATATGGGATTTATTCAAAGAATGTTCAACAAGGAATTACCTGATATTAGTGTTACCGGTTGGGATTTGTTTAATAATTGGGTAGAGGATATTAAACAAGAGCCTGGATTAACCTCTAAAGAGAAAGTTTATATTCTTAAACGGATTGCTTCTGAGGTAAAAAAAGAGCCATCAGAATCATTTTGGAATGAGGAACCTCTTGCATTAGGGTATGTTTTTCAGTGGAATATGCGTGATTTTAAGAAAGGAGTTGGCAAAGCAAGTGATTTAAGACACTGATAAAGTTACATATTTACCACAAGAACTTTAACTCCCCTCATAAGGGGAGTTTTTCAAATTTTAAGGATCATTTTCAAAATGGGTTTTCGCAATAAATACACGGGTATAATTAAAACTCCACCAGAGGAATCGAACGGGCACGAAAAGGAAAAAAACAAAAAATAAATAACACATAAAAAAGACTTATTTATAAGTAAAAATAAAATCACTTTATAGCGAAAAAATAAAGTCAGGAAAAAGAAGTTATTTCCTGACAAAAATAATAGCCTATTTGTTATAAAATAAATTATAATAGATAAGTTCAAATAAAATAATATGTTTTTATGTCTTAAAAACTATATAATTTTCGAGACATAAAAAACAATATATTTTCAGAATAAATAAAATAAATTCATATTGGATAAAAATAATATGTTTTCAGAATAAATAAAACAAATTTATATTGGATAAAAATAATATGTTTTCAGAATAAATAAAACAAATTCATATCCGATAAAAACAATAACACTTAAAATCAATAAAAAATAAAGTGTAAATGTTTTTGTAAGACACTAAGGATCGGGGGCTTTTTAATTTTATTTGGAGTATTAAGTTGAGGTTTGCTTTTATGTTGTTTTTGAAGTATAAAAAATTATATATAGAAGTTGTGTTTTGATATTTTTTATAAAAGTTGTGTCTATGGGTTTCTTAAAAAAGTTGTGTTTTTGAAGTTGTGTTTGTGCGTGTATATATAAAAGTTGTGTCGGTGGGTTTCCTATTTTTTTAAGTTGTGTTTGTGGTTTTTTTGTTCTGTGTGTTGCTTTTTTATTTTTCAATTCATAGTATTTTTATGTATTTTCTCTGATATGCCAGATCTACCTACCAGATCTACCAGATCTACCAGATCTACCAGATCTACTAACCAGGTCTACTAACCAGGTCTACTAACCAGGTCTACTAACCAGGTCTACTAACCAGGTCTACTAACCAGGTCTACTAACCAGGTCTACTAACCATATAAACTTATCAACAAGTTATCCACAACCTATAATGTATAATAACATAATAACTACTAAAAGTCAAGGGGCTTGTGGATAACTTGTTGATAAAAAATATTTTTATTTTTATTTGCTTGTATAGTATAGACTTACAAAAAAACTTTTGTGGATAACCCGTGTACAGCTTGTGGATAAGTGATATAAGTCATTACATAGTATGAATTTAACGTAAATTTGACGAATTCTTTTTTTTGCTATATACTCCAGCTTGTACTTATGTATGTAAGTATAAATTTTTTGTGAGGTGGTAGAATATGAGAACATTTCCTAGACTGAGAAAAGCGGTAGAATTAGAGAACGCGCGGGAAGTGGTAGAATGGAAAAGGGCGGTCAGAACACCGGGAGAAAATCAAGCCGAAAAGGTTAGCCGCTGGTTGACTCCGTATATGGAAAAAAAATTCAAGGCCGGTGAAATTGACATTGAGGCCGCGCAAAAATCTGCTATTAAAAGAATAGAAAAAGATTTTTCAAAAAGACTGGCCCATACTATAGAAAAAATCGAGCGTGCCGAAAATGCGCCGGAATTGTTGTCTATCGATATTTCGGTAGAATGGAAAAAAAATAGGACTTGGGGCAATAATCCCACTGCTGAAGTACGCGCATGGACCGGTAAATACAATGCAGAAACCGGAACAGGAACAGCCAGCGGTTGCGGATATGATAAGGAATCCGCCGCAATTGCTGAAGCTTTAAATTCTTGTCCTTCTGTCTTGTCTGCACTGTATGAAGTAGCGGAGCAAATGGGAGCACGTCAAGAAGAATACCGGGAAAAAATCGGATATGGTTCAGGGTATAGTATTCTTCCGTATTTTGAAGGTGGTGTTGGCGTATCTTGCTATTATCAAATTTTTGATGCTATGGGTTATACTATGCGGCATACTGCTAGCGGCAAGACTTTTGACGTATATACTGTATCAAAAAAGGAAGGTACAAAATGACAGAATATAAAATAGAAAATGGTACCGCATATCATATCGATACGCCGGTAAAAGTAATTGAAATACTGGAGCGCACACGGCAAAACCGTACTAGAATAAGAATTTGGTATGGAAAAAATGGTCAATGCTGGAATGATGAATTTGAAACTATCGGTACTGTAGGAAGGTCAACCGGTCAATATAAAATGCCGCTACTGATAAAAAATAGTCGGTCAATTGGCGGCGCGTCTATTTTAGATGATTGTATTGTAAGGATTGACATAAACTACGGACGCGGCAAGATTGTATCGATATACACTGATGATAGCATTAAATTTGACAAATTTATAAGTACTGATTTAGGAAATGTGTATAACGAAACAAAAGATAAATTATACGCAAGGTGTAAAAATGGAGACAGTGGAAAAAGGTTAGCCGATTTTATGAACGGGAAAAGGTGGTCAAAATGATGCTACACTGCAGGGAATTTGACGTTGACGGAAATTCTATCATTATGGGACATAATCGGAATACGGGCAAGCGATACTTATGTATTGAGGGAACTTCAGAATTCCTGCAAAATCCGCGCGATAAAATGACAGAAATTTCCCGGATTGAGTGGGAACAAATTTGTTCAATTTTTTGGATTGACGAAAAAAGGAAGGTGAAATATGGAAGGAATTAAAGCAGTATTTATACCTGCATTCTCTGCACCAGTTACGTGTAGAGTTTTAGAACGTGTAAAAAGTTACCCACTGGACGAATACAAAATTCTTATAACTGCTCGATGGACTAAAAAATTTTATAAAGAAAAAGGGTATCATCCAGCTTTTGCATACGGACAAATTTACACTGTTCTATATTATGATTTATTTGATAAATATAAATTTGTCAAATCCGGCGGCAGTGTATACGCAAGCGGCAAAAACTGGTATAAATTTTTTGATGAAAAAGATACGTGAATATCAAAAATCTTTATAATATAAGGAATTAAGACCGGAATTTTTCCGGTCTTTTTTTGTGAATTTGCATGAATTTACTTGACAACATTCTGCACTATGCTATAATTAAGTGTAGATTGATTTTATGGGGAGGTTTTTTTATGGATTACGAATTACTGAGGAAATTGGAATTGCAAGAAGCTTGCAATCGGCTTAAGAAAGCACTGGATTGTCAGCGGGTGGAAGTATACAAAAATGCTATCACGAAGAAAGGGAATACTCTTTTTTCCGTGAATCGCTCACGGACTGACGGTATCATTAGGGCGGTGATTTTATGATATATAAAATTTGTTTTTTTGAGAATTATATATTACATTATGCGTATGAAAGATTTTTATGTAAAAAATCATATACAAATTTCAACGATGCATGGATTGATAGGCGCAAGTTATCTATCAATTATCCTGACATAGAATTTTTCATACTGGAGGTGAAACCATGAAGAAATTTGACGTATCGGAATTTGAGCGGGCATGTTATTATTCTTTTTATTGTCGTGGATTGTATGAAGTCGAGAATATGATACAAACTATCATATATAACGGCAATAGATATATTGTTCAGGTAAAGCAAGGTAGGATTTCCAGTATTAAAGACGTACGTACTGGAAGATTTGTCAAATAAGCTGGAAAACCGGGAAGGGGAAACAAATGACATTGATACACTGTAGTCCAGTCAAGATTGAAAAAATAGAGAAAGATACTGGATGGGGATATTTTGAAGATGTTCTTTTTTTCGCTACAACAGCATATAGCATTAGTCAAGCGTCTAAAGAATATGAGTATCATGTAGAGTGTGAAGAAAACGAGATCATCAGAGCGCGCGAGCTTGAAGAATACTACGAATCGGACGAGTTCAAAGCAGCGCAGAAAGATCTTGTTCGTCGCTATGATTTTATTGACGATGACGACGCTTACGATCTTATTAGCGCATATAAAATAGCATACGATTTTGATGCAGACTGTGAAGAACT
>Ga0172378_10001636_pt1 | contig 20806 bp, 16 predicted proteins | sample GrowelOW332metaG_FD_119755 | JGI IMG/M metagenome (GOLD analysis project Ga0172378, IMG submission 119755) | Groundwater microbial communities from an aquifer near a municipal landfill in Southern Ontario, Canada - Pumphouse #3_1 metaG | ecosystem: Environmental > Aquatic > Deep subsurface >... | reverse complement strand
GTGCGCAATGGGCAGCCGCATGATCCGACAGTGGCTCATGTTCCCTTTAACAGATGAAAAGCAGATTGTAACACGGCAGGACAACGTTGAAGTCTTTGTTAAAAACAGAACTCTTCTAAAGCAAGTGCGCGGTATTCTTGGCAACATTCTAGACATAGAGCGCTTGGCAGGAAGAATTGCAATGGACAGGGCTCACGGAAAAGACTTGCAGGCATTACGTGCAAGCCTAGAAAGCTGGCTAAAAATTCAGGATCTTCTTAGCGCCTCTCATGAATCATTACAGTTTGCGCCTCTTTCTCAGGACAACGCAAAAAAAATAATCGACATTGTAAAAAACGCAATTCTAGACGACCCCGCAACTTCTTTAACAGACGGCAGAATTATAAAGGACGGCTGGTCAAAAGAGCTAGACCACTGGCGAGATGTGGAAACTAACTTTAACAAAATCCTTGATGAATACACAGAGGAAGAAAAATCAAAAACTGGCATTCAAAACTTAAAAATTAAAAAAAGCGGCAACATGGGCTACTTTATAGAAATCACAAAAGGCAAGCTTACAAAAGTGCCGGAGCATTTTATTATAAGGCGCTCTCTTGTAAACGCAGACCGCTACACAACAGAAAAACTTCAGGAGCTTGAGTCTGAGCTAAACGAAGCTGGAACAAAAATACTTGAGCTTGAGCGTGATTTGTTCATTGAAGTAAGGAACAACTTAAAATCATTCGTTCCATACTTAATGCAGACTTCACAGGAAATTGCATATATTGATGTCACATCAAGTTTTGCTGAATCCGCAATAAAGCATGGCTGGGCACGGCCTTTAGTAGACTCGACAAATGTTTTCTCTGTAAAAGACGGGCGGCACCCTGTTGTAGAAGACCACATTCCTACCGGCGAATTTGTTCCAAACGACTTAACACTTTGCTCCGATGGCGACAAGACAACATTCGCTTTAATAACAGGCCCTAACATGGCAGGAAAAAGCACTTTCTTACGCCAGAACGCCCTTATTTCACTTCTTGCACAGACAGGCAGCTTTGTTCCCGCAGCAAGCGCTCAACTTGGCATTGTTGACAGAATATTCTGCAGGGTAGGCGCAAGCGACAATCTTGCGCGCGGAGAGTCAACATTCTTAGTGGAAATGACAGAGACAGCGCACATCTTAAGATCTGCGACAGAAAAATCACTAGTGATTATGGACGAAGTAGGGCGTGGAACAAGCACAGAAGACGGACTTTCAATTGCATGGGCTGTAAGCGAATATCTACTAACATCAATAAAATGCAAGACTTTGTTCGCCACGCATTACCACGAGCTTACACGAATAGAAAACCCTGCGTTAAAAAAACTTTGCATGGCTGTTAGCGAGCAGGGCAAGGACATTGTGTTCTTAAGAAAAGTAATTGACGGTGCAAGCGCAAACAGCTACGGCATACACGTCGCAAGCCTTGCTGGAGTTCCAGAAGCGGTTGTTAGACGTGCGCAGGATATTCTAGACAGAATACAGCAAGAAGCAAAAGACAAGCCTGTAATCCCTGTAACAGAAACCTCTTCATTGCCGTTGTCAGAAACTTTGACAGATGAAAATTACCGTAAGGCAGATGAAAAATCAGAAAACAGTTCTTCAATGACCGGCGCGCTTTTCACAGACGAAGAAATGGTCTTAGACGAAATTCTTTCCGCTGACACAGACAATATGACACCTCTTTTAGCCCTTCAAACAGTCGCCAGGTGGAAAAAGAGCCTTTCTGGAAAATAATTCTCACATTTGTTGCACTTTTTGTATAATCAGAGTGTATATATATAGTATGGGATTAGATAGCAAATCATTTGTAGAAAAACAAAATCAAAAAACAGGGCGTTTTTTCTTTAACTCAAAAGACAAGGCATTGAATTTTACAAGAATTCTTTTTGCAAAATCCTTTGGGCAGGAACAATGTTGTGTTTGCGGAAAAGACTCTTGCGCTGTTCCAATTTGCAAGACTTGCATAGAAAAAAAACTTTTTTCATTCAACTCTCCTGGTGAAAAAAGATGCTCTATATGCGGAAAAGAACTTGTAAGCGAGGACGGCAAATGCATGGACTGCAGAGAGTCCCCTGTTCTGCAGCATACAGATTTTGTTTTTCCGCTGTATCCGTACAGGCTATGGAATAAAATGCTTTTGTTCGAATGGAAGATTCAAAACAAGCGTGCTCTTTCTCCAATTTTAGCTAAAGCAGTCTATAAAGCTCTTTGCTTTCTTTTCCCAAGTAATTTGCCGCCAGTTGTTCCAGTGCCGCCACGTCCTGGAAAAATAAGGGCAAGAGGCTGGGACCAAATAGACGATTTGTGCATTTATCTTTCAAAAATGTACGGTGTAAAAATACTAAAGCTTTTGGAACGGACAACTTCAACGCAGCAGAAAAAGCTTGACCGTGAGGAGCGTCTTAAAACAAAGGGCAAGTCCTATATTTTAAGGCAAGATTTTGCTTCCTGGCGCATAAAACATCAAATACCAGAAGAGGCAGTTCTTCTTGATGATGTTCTTACAACAGGAATCACTGTTGAAAATTGCGCAGTTTTGTTAAAAGAAGCGGGTGTTATAAAAGTAAACGCACTTACACTTTTTATAGTAGACTAGAGGGCGTTCATGTAGTAAAATGGAGTAGTATAAAAGGCTTTAAAATTATTTTTGATTATTAGATAATATCTTCTAATATAAGGAAATAAAAAAACTATGCGGCAAATTATTTATAAGCATGGCAATTTATAGGAGTTTAAAATGAGTGATGAAAATACCCAGCTTCAGCTTGTAACATTTAGGCTTGGAGAGGAACTTTACGGAGTTGATATTATGGATGTTAAGGAAATTGTAAAAATCCAGAATGTCCGTCCAATTCCAAACGCCCCATATTATGTTGAAGGAATAATCAACCTTAGAAGCGAAATAATTCCAATAATCAATTTGCACAAAAGGTTTCATATTCAAAAGGCAGTTGAGCAGAATGAGGAAGAAGCAGAAGATGACGGCGGATTTATCATTCTAGACATTGAAGGAAATAAAATTGGCATTATTATAGACAAAGTGGCGCGCGTTGTGCTTGTGGAAAACAACGAAATCAAACCGCCGCCACAGATGCTAAGCGGAATTGGCACAGAATATATAAACGGCGTTGTAAGAAAGGAAACAGAGTATCTAATTATTCTAGACACAAGAAAGCTCTTCAACCCTAAGGAATTGCAGAAGATTCTTGAGCCAAAACGCTAGATTTGTTTGCCTTTAAAATAATTATGTTTTAAGGGCAGCATAGTTCAAAAAAAAATTATAAAAAGGAAATAGCACAAAATGATTCAAACTTACAGCTCCACAATTAGACGTAAGGAAATGGAAGCCGTTCTTACTTGCATGGTTGATGAAAAAATAGGTCCCGGCGAACTTAACGAGCGCCTTATTCAAACCGTAAAACAGCTAATTGGCTGCGATGGCGCTGTTGCGTTAAGAAGTTCTTCTATTGCTTTGGAGTACGCGCTGAATGCAATAAATCTTCCAAAAGAAAACGGCATTATGTTAAGCGCTTTGGCTCCAGCATGGCAGATTCAAACTGTGGAAAAGCTAGGCTACAAGCCTGTTGTTCTTGATGTAGTTGAAGAAACAGGACAGGTTACTCCAGCAATTGTTGAGCAGGGAATTAAAGACGGCGGCACTCTTTTAATTTTAACAGAGACAATGGGCATTCTTCCAGAAATAAAATCATATCTTTCATTCAATATTCCAATTATTGAAGATATTTCGCAGTCAGCAATGTCATATTATCCTATGGATGATGCGGAAAGAGCTGAGGCTATAAAAAAAATGCAGCCTTCTCAAGCACAAGCAGAATCTGGTGACGCAAAAGAAGAGCCTAAGGGAAAGCGTGCCGGCATGTATGGCGTGTATTCAATAATGGGCATGGAAGACAGGGACATAATCACATCTGGCGGCGGAGCAGTGCTTTTTGCGCCTTCAAGACGCGAATGGATTGTTCTAAAGCATTTGGTTGACGAGGCACCTGCAACAGACATTCTTCCAGACATGAACTGCGCTCTTGCAAACGTTGAGCTGAAGGAATTTGAAAGAAATGAAAAAGTAAGATTGGAGCTGTACGCCCTTTACACGCGTGCAATTATGTCAAGCCGCCACAAGACTTTTGTAAGGGCAAGCGATGACTGCTCAACAATTTATTCTTTTCCTCTAGTTTTAAACTCAGGCTTTAAAGATGTAAAGTCCTACGCTCAAAAAAAAGACATAGAAGTTCGTCCTGCTTTTGAAAATTCAATAATGGCTTTAAGGCAGGAAGCTCTTTCTAAGAACTGCATTTGCGCCAACTCTCTTTTGCTAAGAACAGCGCTATTTCCGCTTTACCCACGTCTAAATCAAAAGGACGCAGCTAGAATTGTAAAAGTGCTTTCATCGCTTCCGTAATAAAAGGTGCTTATGAAAAAATGTCTGATTGTAGTGAATTTATTTAAAGAAGAAGCCGCTCCTCTTGGAAAAGAAATTAAATCTTTTCTAAAGACAAAGGGTGTTTGCGCTGATTTATTTACTTACAACGGACAGTCAAGCTCGGAAAAACAAAAAGAAGTTTCCTTTGAAGGATATGATTTTGCAGTGACTTTGGGCGGTGACGGTACAGTGCTTTTTGCATCTAGAAAATGCGCGCCTTTGGACATTCCCGTATTCCCTGTTAACTTAGGTGAATTTGGCTTCATTGCGGGCGTTCAAAAAAACGAGTGGCAGCAGAAGCTGGAGTCGTTTCTTGAAGGCAAAGAGCAGATTGCAAAGCGTTCTTTAGTGAAGGCAATTGTTCTTAGAAAAGGCAAAGTTGTTTTTTCATGCAGCGGTATGAACGACATTGTTATAGGAAGCGCGAGCGCAGTTAAAATTATAAATGTTGACATTGCGTACACAGGCGCGCCTCTTGGAAGATTCAAGGCAGATGGAATAATTGTATCAACTGCAACAGGTTCCACCGCTTATTCTTTGGCGGCAGGCGGCCCTATAATCGACCCTCAGCTTGACGCTCTTATTTTAACGCCAATAAATTCATTCAGCCTTTCTTCTAGGCCTTTGGTGCTAAACCCTCACGGAGAGCTTTCTGTAACAGTGCTTCCGTCAAGGGCATCTCTTGAGCTAACTGCCGACGGGCAAGTTCCCTTTCTTTTAAAAGAAAATGATTGTATAAAAATGCGCATTTCTGAAAATAAAGCCAGTCTTGTTTGCTCAACGCCAGAAAATTTCTACAGCGCGTTAAGAAGCAAACTGAACTGGTCAGGAGGACCTCTTGCTTGAAGAACTTGATATAAAAGATTTTGCCCTAATAGATTCAGCTCATATTGAATTCAACAAAGGCTTCACTGTCTTGAGCGGTGAAACAGGCGCAGGTAAGTCAATTTTAATTGGAAGCCTTGCGTTTGTCTTAGGCGGAAAAGCTGGGCTTGAGCAAATAAGAACAGGCACTCACGAAGCGCAAGTTACAGCGTCATTTTTACTAGAAAGCGCTCTTGCAGAAAGCTGGTTAAAACAGCATGAAATTGAAAGCGAGGACGGCAGAATTCTTTTAAGGCGAATTATAAAAGACACTGGAAAATCATCGTCATGGATTGGCTCAACTCCAGTAACACGCGCGGACCTTGCTGACTTTTCATCGTTTCTTGTAGACATACATGGACAGCATGAGCAGCAGTCGCTAATGAAAGTAGGCGAGCACAGAAGGTACCTGGACAGCTATGCCGGAATAAACACTGAAGTTGCGTCTTTTACAGAAATATACAGCCAGCTTGTTGAAAAAAGAAAGACGTTGGAAAATCTAAACACAAATGAAACTGACCGTGCGAACAGAATTGAAATTCTAGAATTCGCAATAAAAGAAATCACAGACTCAAAGCTAAAGCAAAACGAAGATGAAGATTTAGAGGCAGAAGAAAACAAGCTCTCTTCATACGAAAAGCTCTACGACGACATTGCGCAGATCAACTCAATTATATCAAACGATGAAGGCTCCATAATTCCACTGCTTAAAAAACTAAAAAGCCTTGTGCCACACGCGGCAGCATTGGACAAGTCTCTAGAAAACTTGGACCAAAGGCTGCAGTCTTCTTATTATGAGATTGACGATATTTCAGAAGAGTTTAAAAAGTATGAAAGCTCTCTTGTTTACGACCCAGACCGTCTTACTCAAGTGCAGGATCGCTTGGACTTGATTTACAATCTAAAGAAAAAATATGCCTCTTCAATAAACGCTCCACTTTGTGAAGTTAGTGATTATCTTGACAAAGCGCAAACAGAGCTAGAAACATTAACTGGCAGCGCTGCGGACAAGTCTGCTTTGGAAAAAGAAATAAAAGAGCTGGAGAAAAAAGTCTATGAGGCGGCAAAAGCAATACACATAAAAAGAGCTTCCGCATCTGACAAGATGTCAAAATCAGTTGAGGAAATTCTTTCAAAGCTTGGCATGGGCGGCACAAAATTCAATGTTGCCCTTTTGGAAAAGCCAGGCGACGATGTAACACAGAAGTGCGGGCCTTATGGAATGGACAACATTGAATTTCTTATTGCGGCAAACCCTGGCTCTCCGCTTCTTCCACTTGCAAAAATTGCGTCCGGCGGTGAAATTAGCCGTGTCATGCTTGCGTTAAAAACAATTCTTGCGGAAGAGGACACTGTTGGCACTTTGGTGTTTGATGAAATTGACACAGGCATTGGCGGCGAAGTTGCGGTTGCAGTAGGAAGCCATTTAAAGCAGCTTTCTTATGGAAATTCAAGCAAAACTACACCAAAAAAGCAGGTTTTGTGCATTACACACCTAGCAAGTATTGCAGTTTATGCCGATAATCAAATTAAGATACAAAAGGGTGTTGAAGGAAACAGTACTTCTACACAAGTGTTCCCTGTTAGCGGAAAAGCAAGAATCCAGGAAATTGCAAGAATGCTTTCAGGAGATCCAACTTCAGAAGAGTCGCTTGAACATGCGGCTTCTATGCTCCAGAAATTTGGGGGAAAGTAATGGCAAACATAAACGAACAGACAAGAGCTGAATTTACTTTAAAACAGCAGCCTTATAAAGACGCAATTGATGCTTCTTTGAACAAAGAAAAAAGCATTGTTGAAATTATGAAGAAGGACACGACAGGCGTTTCTTATAAAAAACTATTGCTTGCAGAAGAAATGATCTATGTTGCGACTCTTTACATTACAATAAACAATATATCAGTAAAAATTCTTGACACAAAGAATAACGACGCTTTGAACGAAGCAAGAAAGTCAATTTACAAAGCGATAATATATATGGAAGACATTGTTTCTAATGTTGTTGACTGTCCGTATTCAGAACTTACAGATAAGCTTGAGACAATAAGCAATACTCCAATAGAAAAGCGTTATTTCCTTGTTAGAAAAATAGGGCTTGCAATCAGCCTGCTTATGGACGCTTATGGCGAGAACACAAAGTGGAAGTGGTCATTTGTAGAAATGCAGGGACGTTTGGCTGTCATTGCAAAAAATTTAATTGATATGAAAAAAGCCGCGGTTGACTACTTTGACCCGCGCTCCCCAGACTACGACAATACAGTTTTGTATGTAAGGTTGATCAGGACTTTAATTGACAAAAGCTCCATGGGCTACCGTGACAAGTATGAGCTTTCTACTCACAGAATTGACGACATGCGCATTGCAATAAATTATCTTCTTGCTTCCCGTAAAATTGCGCTTGTTATGGGCGACAAGGACATTGCTGAGGATATAAAAAAGAAGGCAATAGTCTGGAAGGACAAGCTTGATGCTGATCAAAAATCAGGAACTGCTAACTAAAATATGAAAAAAGAACTGGCGCTTAAAATATTTGAAGGCTTTTCTATAGAAAGGTGGAACGACTTGGTTCGCCCTTTTGAAGTTGTGGAAATGGACAAGGACGCAGAAAAAATGGTTCTTGCGTACATAATCGGAAAATATGAAGAGAACAAAGGTGTAAAGGTGGACTGGGAGTGGATGATTTACGCCTCTCTTTTTGACTTGCTTAGAAAGATTGCCCTTTGCGACATAAAAAGCCCTGTTCAGCGCCTTATTAGAAACGAATATCCACAGGAATATATTAAGCTTAACGAATGGGTCTTGGAGCAGTACCGCCCTTTAATTGACGACACAGACTTGTTTTCTAGATTCACATTGTATATTGGAAAAACTTCTGGCTCTATTCCTTTCCATGAAGATGAAGAGCAGACAGCCCGCATTTTACGAGCCGCCCATAAATATTCAACAAAGCGCGAGCTTGACATGATAAGCATGGTGAACGAGCCGTCACGCCTTGAGCAGATAAAAAAAGAAGTGAACGCGGACTTGCAGACTTACTTGGACTTGCGGGGAATGCAGCTTCTAATAACTAAGCAGAAGCCTTTTGATTTTCTTATGCGAATAGAGCAGCTTAGGTTCCAGACAAGGTGGAACCAGACACCACGTGTGCCTCATACTTCCGTATTAGGACATTGCTTTTTTGTGGCTATAATAACTCTTCTGCTTGATCGGGAGACTGATGTTAAAATGTGCCCAAAGAGAATTTACAACAATTTCTTCAGCGCGCTTTTCCATGATTTGCCGGAATCTGTAACAAGGGACATTATTTCTCCTGTAAAGCAGGCCACTGACGACCTTCCTTCTGTTGTAAAAAAAATAGAGGATCAGATTGTAAAAAAAGAGCTTGTGCCTCTTATGGAAGACTTCTACAAAGATGAAATTCTTTATTTTACAAGCGATGAATTTGAAAATAGAATAATTGCCGACGGCTCAGTGCTTCATGTGAATTATGAAGAGTTGAACAAACGCTTTAACAAAGACAGCTTTAATCCTGTTGACGGAAAGCTTGTTCGCCTTGCAGACCATTATTCAGCGTTGCTAGAAGCAGACAGCTCCATTAGGCATGGAATTACAAGCAAGCACTTAAGGGACGGAAGAATAAATCTTTTAAAGACATATCAGCAGGGAACAATAATCAACGGCATAGACGCTTATTCTTTGTTTAATTCGTTTTCTGATTAAAGTAGATTTTGCTTTAGAAAGCCTCAAAAAAAATCAGCTTTTAGAGAAGCCTTTAGTTATTCAAATCAAAATAGAACATTCTTAGTAAATTTCTGTTAACTAGGGACCATTTTATTCCGAAAATAGTAGGGATATGAAAACAATTATTTCTAATATTTTACGCCCTGCCGTCGTGTTTATTGTATTGCTCACTATTGCGGCAACAGGCGTTGTTGTTTACGCGCAGGATAATTCTAATATAAATAATTCTCAGGAGATTGATGGTGTTGTTGAGTATGTTGTTCAAAAGGGCGACACTCTTTACGGCATTGGCAGAAAGTTTGGCGTTTCTGTGAATGACATTTGCCAGGCTAATAATTTTTCAAAAGAATCAGTTTTAAAGGCCGGTCAAAAGATAAAAATTCCTTTGACAAACAAGGAAAAATCTCCAGAAGAAAAAAAATCAATTTCTACCAAGGAATCAACTTCTGCAAAAGAAATAACTCAGAAAAAAAATTCAGATGCTTCTGATAAAAAAGAAAGTGAAAACTCAGAAAGAAAGTATGACACTTACACTGTACAAAAAGGCGACACTTTTTGGCACATAGCAAAAATTAACGACATGACTGTTGACGAATTAAAAAAACTTAACAATTTGACAGCAGAAAGCACTTTAAAAACAGGACAAAAGTTAAAAATACCAGCTTCTGTTGCAGATGAAAAAGCAGAGCTTCCTGATTTGTCTTCTTCAGACCCAAGAAAATACACTCAGAAAAAAGTTGATCCTAGTTTGGTTTGGCCTGTAAAAAATCCAAGTGTTACTTATACAACAGGGAAGGTTAGCGGTGTTCAGCTAAGCGCCGCAAAAAAAGAAAATGTTACTGTAATAAGGGCTGGCACTGTAATGTTCACTGGCAACTACCGTGGCTTTGGGCAGGTTGTTTTTGTTCAGTCAAAGACTGGTCTTATTTATGCCTACTGCGGGCTTGGTACAATAAAAGCGCAAAAAGGGCAGTATGTTGTCTTTGGTGATACAGTTGGAACTGCCGGCAAGGATTCTATAAAAGACTCTTACTTGATTACGCTTATGGTGTTCCAAAAAGGCGCGCCTATTGACCCAGCAAAGGCTCCCCGCGGGTAAGTTTTCATTTCATTAAAACAAACTCTGCTGTTCGTTTCTATCAGTTTTTTTATCAGAAGGTTTTTGCACGCTCATTGTGTCTTTTACACAGCGCAAGAAAACTTCCATGCAAACACGTGCGTCGTCATCTGCACGGTGCGCGTTCTTAACATCAATATTAAAATTTTCAGCCAAGAACTGCAGCTTGTATTTTCCAAGAGCAGGGTATGCCCATCTGCTTAACGGAAGCGTGTCTATAATTTGATTTTTTAATTCAGGAAATGTCATTCTAGAAAGCTCTGCGTTTATAAATCCAACATCAAAAGGCGCGTTGTGCGCAATTAAAACTGTGTGCTCAGAAAACCGTAAAAAGTCCTGCACTACAGAAGACGCGGCTGGCTTGTCTTTTACAAGCTCGTCGTCAATGTGTGTAATGTTTGTAACAAACGGCGTTATAGAAACTGGCGGCTTAATAAGCGAGTCGAATGTTGAAATAACACCGTCCTTGTTGAATTTAACAGCGCCAATTTCCATTAGAAAATCTTGCGAAGAGTGAAGCCCTGTTGTCTCTGTGTCAAATGCGCAAAAAACCGACCCCTCGTTTACTAGAGAGGCCAGTCTTTTAAATTCCCTGTATATTCTCATCAGAAGTTATTTTGCCGCGTCAAGAACTGCGTTAATTTCTGAAGAGATATTGTCGCAAAGAACTTTTGCTTCTTCTTTTGCCTTTGCAAGTCCTGCTTCATTTCCGCCATTTACAGGTACTGTGCTGTTTATGTAGAACTTAATCTTTGGCTCTGTTCCGCTTGGGCGTGCGCTGACAATAGTGCCGTCTTCAAGCATGAACTGAAGAACGTTGCTCTTTGGCCAAACAAGCTTTTCTTTTTTGCCAGGATTTTCTGGGTCGAACTGAACTTGCTTTTCAATGTCGCGGATCTTTAGAACTTTCTTGCCGCCTAAAGTCTTTAAGCCTTCTGTGCGGAGCTTTGTCATAATTCCGTTCATAATTCCAGGGCCTGTAATTCCAGGGAAGTATTTGCTTATTGCCCTGTCTTCAAAGTATCCGTACTTCATGTACATGTCGTTTAAATGGTCAAGAAGGCTCTTGCCTTTGCTTGCCCAGTACAATGTCATTTCTGCGCACATAGCCGCTGCGCTTATTCCGTCCTTGTCGCGAACCTGTGTTTCCACAAGGTAGCCGTAGCTTTCTTCAAGGCCAAAAACGTAATGGTCTTTGCCTGCTGCGTCAAGAACACCTTCGTCGTAAGCAATCCACTTGAATCCTGTAAGACATTCCTGAACTCTTACGCCGTAGTCTGCGCAAACTTTGTCTACAAACGGGCTTGTTACAATTGAGCGAATGCAAACTGGGTTGGAAGGCATTTTGTTGAATTCTTTTTTAGAAAGCATAACATAGTCTGCCAAAAGCGCTCCCATCTGGTTGCCGCTTACAAGAACAAATTTTCCGTCCTTGTCAGGGAATGCTGTTCCAAACCTGTCTGCGTCTGGATCTGTTGCCATTACAACATCAGCCTTTTCTTTTGTAGCAAGCTCAACTGCTAGCTTCAATGCTGGCGCTTCCTCTGGGTTAGGCTTTTCTACAGTTGGGAAGTCTCCGTTAGGGTCCCTCTGCTGTGAAACTGTAATTACATTAAGGCCCAAGTCTCCAAGAACTTTTTCTACGTGCATTGCGCCTGTTCCGTGGAGTGGTGTGTAAACTACTTTTACGCTGCTTGCTTTTTCTTTAATAAGCTCTGGGCGGTAAAGCTGGCTCTTAATCATTGCCCAGAATTTGTCATCAATTTCTTTGTCGATTAAAACAATTTTGCCAGAAGATTTTCCTTCTTCAAGGGAAATTAAATTTACTTTTTTAACAGCATTAACCTGCTTGATAATTCCTTCATCGTGTGGCTCTACAACCTGCGCTCCGTCTTCCCAGTAAGCTTTGTAGCCGTTGTATTTTGGAGGGTTGTGGCTTGCTGTAACAACAACGCCTGTCTTGCAGCCTAATGTTCTAATTGCAAAACTTAATTCCGGTGTAGGGCGAAGGCTTGTAAAAAGGTAAGCCTTTATTCCGTTTGCCGCAAAAACACGCGCTGTTATTTCGCTGAACTTTTCATGGTTGTGTCTAGAGTCGTATGCAACGCAAGCGCTTAAAGTGCCGGCCTTTGCTTCTTTAGGAAATGCTTTAATAATGTAGTTCGCAAGGCCCTGTGTAGCTTTGCTTATGTTCAATGTGTTCATGCGGTTAGTTCCGCCGCCCATTACTCCACGAAGTCCGCCTGTTCCAAATTCCAAGCTCTGGTAGAATCTGTCTTCAAGTTCCTTCATGTCTTTTTTTGCAACAAGGTCTTCAACTTCCTTGCGGAAAGATTCATCTTTCTCTTCTGCAATATACTCTTTTGCTCTTTTAAGAATTAATTTTTCGTCCATCTTTTCCTTCCTCTTTCATCTATTTATTTTAACTAAAAGTGTACAAACAATTGCTTTGTTAATATATCAGATTCTTTTCAAATATTCTATCTGATTGAAATAAATTACTTAAAACTTGTCCGCGCGTGAGATAATTGAAGTCTCCCATGCAAGAAGAGATTTTTCTTCCTTTGGCTTGTTTCCTTTAACATCGCACATTACCCTGAACACAGGCTCTGTTCCGCTTGGCCTCATCCAAATGAACGCAAGATATTTTCCAGAGCGGTCAAAGAACCTTATTTTAAGCCCGCCGTTCCCGTTGTTCCAGTCAGTGGCGCCTGCAACTTCTTTAGTGCCGTTTGTAATTGCCGCGTCGTAGTAAGCTATGTTGTATTTTTGCAGCAGCTCGTCTTTGCACTTTTTCCAATCAGCCTCGAATATTTTCTGGAAGCGTGTTTTTAAATGCCCCTTGTCAAATGTCTTTACATGAAGAACAGCGCGCTCTTCGCTGACGCCTGTTGTTGTGTAGACAGGAAGTGTTGAAATAACATCGCCTAAAGTAAATGATTTTCCGTTGGAATTTAGTTTTTTATATGTTTCTTCTTGTCCACTTTTTTCACACCACAAATGGAAAAGTCCTTTTCTAACAGTTCCATCATTTAAAATTGTGTCACGAATTGTAAGAAGCTTTACTATTGCAAAAATTGTAGCCACAGGGTCCCTTACGCTTGAAGGGTAAGTTATGTTTCCTCCGTTGCTGCCTTCGCCTAAGATTCTTACTTCGTAGCCTTCGCTTCTTTTTTCACGGGCAAGGTTCACAACATTTGCTTCACCAACTTCTGCCCTAAAAACTTTTTCGCCAAAAGCATTTGCAATTTCCTCAATTCTCATTGAAGTAGGGCAGTTCACAGCCACCGCTTCTTTTTTTGGAATTGATTCAACTTTTCCAAGAAGGCCTTTTTTTACATTAGTGTTTTCTTTTTTCCAAAGAGTAAAAGCGCTTTCTGCCATTACACAAAGCGCAAAAACTTCTTGAGCCGGAATTGGTTCAGCTTGTAGAGTCTTTTCATTCCAGTAAACTATGTTGCCTCTGTCGCCGTCGCAGTCCGGCATGTAGCCCAAGAGCGCGTTCTTGTTTCCTTTGTCCTGTGCTTCTTTCATGTACTTTGCGCAGTAAACTAAGTTTTCTGGCTCTGGAATAATTGCATGCGGAATATTAGAAGTGTCTGTGTTGAAAGGAATAAAGTTAAGTCCGCAGCTTGGAATAAAAGTGCTGTCAATTGAAAGTATACGCGAGCTGCCGTTCATGTCGCATACAACAGAGAGTGGATTTTTTTTAAGGAAATCTTTTATTGTGTCAAAAATAAAGTCCTGCCCTTTTAAAGAGTCTGTTCCTGTGATCACTTGTTTTATAAATGATTCATATTTTGCAACTGCATTTTTTTTGCAAGAAGGGCTTGCTTTGTAAACATCTTCAAGCTTGCCTTTATCAAAATGAGTCATAATATCTAGCGCGTGGTCTTCTGCGTTTGAAGATGCGCATTTTGATTGCAATGATTCAACTAAGATTGAGTTCTCACTTCCTGGCAAGACTCCGCCGTCATTAAGGCCGAACTTTATGCCGTTATGACCAACAGGATTGTGGCTTGCTGAAATGTAAAGGAAGCCGTCCAAGTCCTTAGCATAAGCCATGATTTCTGGAGCAGAGCTTGTTGATAAATAATTAACACTGATTCCGTAATGAACAAGAACCTTTAAAATTACATCTGCAATTGTTTTTCCAGTAGGGCGTGTGTCGTTTCCAACTGCAATTACAGGATGTGACTTTGAAGATTTTTCTTTTATATATTTAGCAAATGTCTCTGCGATCAAGGCGCAAAGGCATTCGTTAGTTTTTCCTATAGATGATGATTTGTCTTCACCATCTCCACTTTCTGCAAAAACTTTTCTCCACCCAGAGGCGGAAAGAATCATGTTGGTATCCATGTCTTTATTATACAGAGTTGTTTATTTTACTTCAATTCCGGCATCTCGTCCAAAGTGATTACATAGTCGCTGTTGTACACTTCCTTTTTGAATTTGTCTGTGTTAAAAAACTCGCCGCTCCAGAAGTTGTCTTTTTGAGTTCCTTCATTGTTTGCATCGTTCCATGTCATAAACCAAAGCCAGTAAACGTAGTCGTCCTGCAGTTCCTTAGGAATTGGCATTCTTCCATTTTCTGTAAGAGCTATCATCTTAGGCTTTTCTTCTGGAGAGTCGCTCATTTCCCAGCATTTGTTGAACTCGTCAAGAAATGAGCCGTGTGTGTTCGAGTAAATGTCAGTTCCAATAATGTCAACATATTCGTCCCCTGGGTACCAGTCCTTGTCCTGTCCGTTCCACACCCAGATTAAGTTGTGTATGCCCTTAACATTTGTAAAATAATTGAACATGTATTTGTAAAGCGCAATGTACGCGTTGCTTCCAGAAGCGCCCCACCAGAACCAGCCGCCGCTTGCTTCGTGCAAGGGCCGCCACAAAACTGGAACATTGTTATCCTCAAGTTTTTTTAGCTGGACCGCAATCTTGTCTAGGCATTTGTTTATTGCTTCCAAGTCTTTTGAATCTTTTTTTAGCCCTTTAGTTTCAATGTCGTATGGTATTCTGAATTTTGTCTTGTCACTGTAAAATTCACCGTAGCCGCCATTTCTGTTTGGATCACGCCAGTGCCAGCAGAACGCGACAAGCCCGCCTTTGTTCCACCAGTCAATTGCCTCTTGGACTTGCTTTGTTCCGTCTCCTTTACCAACAGTGTAGTTCATAAAGTCGTAGCCCATAAGCGCCGGATATTTTCCTGTAACATCAAATACTCTTTTGGTCATGTCAACGCTGTCTTTCCAAGTTAAGTCCATTTGCCCGCTGATTATTTTCTGGCCGTAAGTTTGTGCAAAAAAGTCCATTACTTTTACAACACATTTGTCAGCTTTTTTATCAACAGGCTTTGCGGAAACGCCTGGAACAAAATATTCTTCTGCATAAGAAGATGCAACAGCAACTGCGAGTAAAACAACAAGCGCAGTTTTTCTAAAATTAAAATTTATCTTTTTCATAAATTTAATTATTCTATAGATTCAGTTTCGTGTCAAATAAAATAATGTTTTTTTAATAAAAATGAAGTTGCTCTATCATTGCAGTAAAGCAAAGTTTCCTGTATAATCTATCAAAAGAGTAGGAAATGAAATATACAGAATTAGAAATGCCAAAAAAAGGCGATTGCGTAGTGGTTGGAATGTCTGGCGGTGTTGACTCAACAATGACAGCTCTTCTATTAAAAGAAAGGGGCTGCAGCGTTATTGGAGCAACAATGTCCTTGTGGAAAGGCGACCTGCCTATTTTAAAAGAAGGCGAGTCGTTGAAGGAAAGCTGCTACGGTCCTGGTGAAGAAGTGAATATTGAGCAGTGCAAAAAATTCTGCGAAGAAAACAATATTGAATATCACGTTATAGATGTAAAAGATGAATATCAAAAGCAGGTTCTTGATTATTTTAAAGCGGAATACAGGGCAGGAAGAACTCCAAACCCTTGCATTAGGTGCAACCGCTTTATAAAATTTGGAGCGCTTCTTGCCGGCATAAAAAGTCTTGGGATAAATTTTGACTACTTCTGCACAGGACATTACGCAAAAATTGTCCGCGGAGAAGAGCCTGTTTCTTCATCATACGGAATAAAATCAGAAGATGTGAACGCTCAAAAAAGACCTGTTCAAATAGCGTGCGCGCTTGACGCGACAAAAGACCAGGCTTACTTCTTGTACAGAATTCCGTCAGATGTTTTAGAAAAAGTAAGGTTCCCTTTGGCCGAATATACAAAAAAACAAATCTACGAACTTGCGCACAAATACAATCTAATTGCGGCAGACAGAAAAGAAAGCCAGGACTTTATTCCAGCTGAATATCTTGAATATCTTTTTAAAGACAAGCCTTCTGTTCCTGGCGACATTATTGATTTGGACGGGCACATTTTAGGAAGGCACAGGGGAATTGAGCACTACACAATTGGGCAGAGAAGGGGGCTTGGTGTAAGCGCAAGCGAGCCTCTTTACGTTGCGGCAATTGACAAAGAAAAGAATCTAGTTGTTCTTGGAAAAGACAGCGACTTGTTCAGCAAAGGTTTTATAGCAGATGATTTTGTGTTTCCTGCAAGTTTTGAGCCTAAATGCGAGTTCGATGCTTTTGTAAAAATAAGGCTTGCTTCAAAACCTGTTCCTTGCCATGTGAAGCCTTACGCTCCAAAAGAAAATGAAAAGTTCACAGGCTCTTCTTACGAAATTACATTTGAAAAAGAGCAGCGCGCTGTAGCTCCCGGCCAGTCAGCTGTTTTATACAGAGACGGTGTTATTTGTGGCGGAGGAATTATTTCTGTCGCGTTAAAATCAGAATAAGAAAGTGTGGCTATAAAAGCAAGAATCAATATACATCAAGCGTGTAAGAAATTGATTTTCTTTCTCCAAGAATATCTGCTATTGAAACTGTAAGAGTATTGCGCCCATTAGTAAGGCGTACTTGCCCAAGAAGTTGACGTTTGTCATCTGGATACAATGAATCTTTTGAATAAGACCTTGCTTCTTCCGCGTTGCCTTCTACGGAATTCTCTATGCAAAGCCTTCCATTTTTTTCCTTAAGCATGTCGTATGAAATAGATTCGACAACAGCACCGTTTATAGAAATAGTTGTGCGGTAAGGAACTGCAACAGTTTGGCGCAAATAGTAAACTGTGTAGACACCAGATTTAATTTTTCTGTTCAAATTAAGGTATGTTGTTTTTCCATCCCTGTCATCCAGAGTAAGTTCACTTATTGTTAGAGGCAGCTCTTTTCCAACTCTAGGCATTAGAATTCTTGGGTTTATTGCCGCCTTGTTTTTAACATCAAGCACTTGAAATTCAAGACAGCTTTGACCTTCCTGCCAGCCGCTGTTTCCGCTAGAACCTAAAAAAGTTTCAGTTGAAATTGCAGAATTAGAAGGCAGATCTTTTGGCATGGTTTCTTCATCAAGATTTGCGTAGACTGTAGTTAAGTCGTTGTCATGCGCAACAATGACAGCATTTCCTAATGTGGACTCAAACCAACCAAAGTCATTGTCATGCTCTTTAATAATTGCAATTACGTTGCCCTTGTCTGCGGCTTTTACTTCTGAGCTGTCTTTAAAAACTAAAGATGACTCTATTGTGTTTCCACGGAGCTGTCCAAAATAAGAGTAGAAGCTGTCTGAGGCAGTTTCCATTTGAGGCCAGTCGAATGAAAATAAATTAAATGATAACAATAAAATGAATGAAGCAAGAAATATTTTTTTTGATGATTTTGTAAAAATAAATAATTTCATTTTGTAACCTCACTTTCTAGAAATTGTAAGACGAGAAATTTTTGTGTCCCGTCCTACAAACAGAGCGTTGCCGCTTACTTGAATGAACGCGCTGTCTGCTTCAAAACTAAAGCTTCCCAAAGAATTGTTGAACGGCTCAAGAATTGTAACAGAATAAGTTGTTCCTTTTTTGCTTAAAATAAAAACTAGAGAATCAACAGAAGATTCTTCAATTTGAATTATCTCGCCATCTAAAGGTATTTTTGCGCTTTTTAATTTTTCAATATCAACAATTCCTAAATAGCCGTTGCAGTCGTAATAAACTGTGTTGTCTTTTTTGTTAAATTTAACAAGCACCTGCTTAGTCTGGTCTTTTTCCAAATACTCATGGAAAATAACCTTGCTGTGCTCGCCGTCTTTTTTTGCAAGAACAAACCTCTGCTTGTCCTGTCCGCTTACACTTGCAATCATACTGCCGTCGTTAGAAATGCCTGTTCCTAAAATAACAGCGAATGTGCTTCCGCCTGGAGAAAACTGCTGGCTAATTTTTCCAGACTTTGTGAATGAAACTATGGAGCCGTCCGCGTAGCCTGCGACAGTTCCGTTTTCACTTGAGTCAAATGAAGTAATAGGGGAGTAGCTTTCATACTGCCAAATTTTATTTCCACGGATGTCGCATTGTAAAAATGAAGAGCCGCCTGGAAGAAAAACAAAAATTCTGTCGTCGTCAAAAAATGGGAACCCGCTGTAGTTCAGTGTTGCCGCTAAAGAGCCGTCCGCATAATTAAGTGGAGCAGATGAGTTGTCCTCTGAAAAAGTTGTATAGAAAGTTTTTGAAATTGAAGCTTTGCATGGAAAAGAAATAGAAGAAGCAATCTTTCCGTCTGGAGTAAAGTAGCCTATGTTCTGTCCAAGCCTGAATGGAATAAGCTTGTCTTTAGAATTTGTTTTTTTTATTCTAGAAATATCTTCTGTCCAGTCAGGAGATAGATTTAATTCTGAGCCAAGTGGTTTAAATGCAAAAATTATATATAATATGCAGAAAATAATTGCAGAAAGTATTAAGATGTGTGATTTTTCTTTGTTTTTCATGATTATAGAATAGTAATGTAAGAAAGTGACAATTGCAAGTGGCGTTTTTAAGCAAAATGATGCAAAATACACTGTTAAGGCTTGACAAATAACCGTAATGATTGCAAAATAACGTAACAAATAGCAATGAAATAAAAGTAATTTTTGAAAGGAGTACATTGTGGAAGATGATATTCTTACTATAGAAGAGGTTGCAAAATACCTTCGTGTAAGCGAACGCACTGTTTACGACTGGGCGCAGAAAGGTGAAATTCCAAGCGGAAAAATTGGAACAGTCTGGCGCTTTAAGAAATCAGAAATTGAAAAATGGGTGAACGAGCGCCTTTCTTCAAACAACAAGTCATCTTCACAGAACATTGTCGTTCAAGTAAAAAACATACTTTCTCCAGAAAGAATTGTATTCTTAAATCATTCAACAAAGCATGATTCTTTAGTACAGCTTGCCCAGAACTTAGCAACTGCGCCTCAAATTAAAGATGCTGCTGAATTGGAAAATGAAATACTCAAACGTGAGGAGCTTATGTCAACAGCAATAGGCCGCGGCATTGCAATTCCACACGTAAGGCTTTCTAGCGTTACTGATTTAGTAATGTCAGTAGGCATTTCAAAGACTGATATTATTGATTTCCAGTCCATTGACGACACTCCAGTGCGCCTGTTGTTTATGATTGCGGCGGCTTATAACCAGCACAGCTATTATCTTCAGACTCTTTCATTCTTTAGCGCGAAGTTAAAGAACCAAGAGCTGCGTGATAATTTGCTATCTGCAAAAACAGAGCTTGACGTTTACAATCTTCTAACTAAATAAAAAGATAAAAAAAACATCCTGTATTTTCTAATTAGGGTATGTTACTGCGAGCCACTTGGTGAAGTCTGACATATCCTGTGAAATCATTCCCCATGTTAATCCTTTAGCAGTAGTTTCCCCTGTAAGATATTTTTTATCGTTCACAGTTATTGACTGGCCGGGGTGTGTTGAAACAAGGCCGCAAATTGCATGGCTGTATTCCGCGCTTATAAAAATAATGGAATCAATATTCATGTTCTGAAGCATTACAGAAACAAGCATGCTTCTAGAGTCGCAGTCATTCCCTTTTTTTAACAGAACATCTGGAAGTGAAGTAAAGTCAGATTCGTTTTCACTTTTTGCCCTGTCGTAGGAAAAGCTCTGTGTCCAAGTCAAAAGCTTTTGCGCCAAGTCAGTTTCGTCTGCGCAGGCGGGTGCAATCTCGTTGTAAATGTCAAACGCAGGCCGGCTCATTCTTAAGTAGCTGTCACGGAAAATCATTCTGTAGTAGCGTAGCCATGCTTCCTTCCAGTTTTCATTTTGCGCATACAGTGTCAAAAGATTGTACTCGCGCGATATTACAAAATTAGAAGCATCGCTGTCATTTGAGTCAAGCTGCGTATTAATTTTTTTTCCATCAATTTCAAGTGTGACTGGAATTTTTTTAGAGGTTGCAGGGTACAAGTAGCTTGTCATAATTCCAGGCGAGTAGTAGCTGCCCCTGTCAATGCACAGACTGTCCAAAGTGCTTGCCATAAAGTTGTTGCATTGGTTAAGAAAATCTTTTTGGCACCAGCAGAAAAATACAATAATTCCAAAATCTTCTGGAAGTGTCGCGGCAACTCCACGGCCAGCCATTTCTGTCCCAGAAAGTGTCATTGTAAAAACTGCGACCGCGCTGTCTGTGTTGCGCCATTCAAAAGACTCGCTGTCACCGTCGGTGCCCAGTTTGTTAAGGGTTTCGTTCAAAGCGTTAAGGGCAGTGTCATAAGTTCCTTTTTTATAAAATCTGATTGCTGTGTTTGCAGGC
>Ga0172378_10001635_pt1 | contig 20822 bp, 18 predicted proteins | sample GrowelOW332metaG_FD_119755 | JGI IMG/M metagenome (GOLD analysis project Ga0172378, IMG submission 119755) | Groundwater microbial communities from an aquifer near a municipal landfill in Southern Ontario, Canada - Pumphouse #3_1 metaG | ecosystem: Environmental > Aquatic > Deep subsurface >... | reverse complement strand
TTTTATAAGGTGTTTTATCCGAAGTAAATCGAAGATCACGATGAATACGATAAGTACACTCTTCAGGACTTATTGCAATAACTGATGTATCAAAACTAGAAATACACAATAATATTTTAGATAGAAGATGATGAAATTCCTCCTTTGCTTGATCATAGTAAGAACGATTTGATTCAAACCACTCTTTGTTATTATTATTTGCTAAATCTTTTAAAAATTGAAGTATCATTTCTTCACTATACTAAATAAGAATACTACGACGAATTTAATAAATAATTCATGAAAAGATACAAAATTGAGTTTTTGTTTTCATATTTTATTTTTGTTTCAAAAACATACTCTTTTTAATCTCAATAACTAATAAAGAAATATTATATTTGCAAATAGAGTTCAAGAAAATACAAATTAATAAAGTTATTATGAAAAAAAGTAAATTTAGTATCGCGGCAATTGTATTAAGTACCTCACTATTGTTTAGCTCTTGTATAGGCTCATTTGGGTTACACAACAAGCTTTTATCTTGGAATCATGAAATTGGTAATAAATTCGTTAATGAATTAGTGTATTTTGCTTTTAACATTATACCAATCTATCCTGTGTGTTACATAACTGATATGCTTATATTAAATTCAATCGAATTTTGGTCTGGTTCCAATCCTATAGCTGATGTAGGTACAATTAAAAGAGTAAAAGGAGAGAATGGAAACTATTTAGTTGAAACATTGGAGAATGGATACATCATTACCAAAGAAGGTGTAGAGGGTACTACCCAATTAACTCATAATGCAGAAACTAACATTTGGAGTGTTGAAGCAAATGGTGAGCAATCTGATTTCCTGAGAATAAATGATGATAATACTGCAGATTTACTTTTGCCGAATGGTAATGTTCAATCAATTCAATTAAATGCCGAAGGATTACAAATGGCAAAGGAAGAATTAGCTCAAGCTTTATAATTAATAAAAAATTAGAGTTAATTCAATAATAATATTTTCAAGAGCAAACGAATAAAATGTCGTTTGCTCTTTTTTATTACTTAAAAAGGATATCCTACTGCAAAGTGAAAAGCGAAATCTCTGCTAAATTTAGGTCTAACAATTGGATAGCGATCTTTTCCCTTATCAAATGCTGGATTGATTGCTTTCATACCTCCATCAAACCGCAATACAAAGAAAGATAAATCCAAACGTAACCCTAAACCATAAGCAACCGCTATATCTTTATAAAACTGATTAAATCTAAATTTACCACCTGGTTGCGCCTCGTAATCTCTTAAAGTCCATATATTTCCAGCATCCACAAATAACGCTCCATGAAGCTTCCAAAATAAACGAGACCTAAATTCTATACTGGCATCAAACTTTATATCACCCGATTGATTTAAGAAGTTTCCATCACCAGGAAAACTTCCTGGTCCTAACTCTCTTACTGACCATCCTCTTACACTATTTGCTCCGCCTGAGAAGTAACGTTTTTCAAAAGGAATAACCTTCCCATTTCCGTACGGAACAGCTATTCCTAAACCAGCATGATAGGCAATGGTATTTCGTTCATCTAAAACAATAGTCTGTGAAAAATCAAAATCACCCTTTAAGTACTGAGCATAAGGAATTCCTAAAAACTCATATTCATCATCACTATTTTTACTCTTGTTTAATAAGGAAGATAGACCATATAACAGGTTACCAGCAGACTCTATACTAGCCCGTATAGAATACGAGCTACCACGTGTAGTGGGTGTAGAGAAAACACCTCCAGCACTATTATATTGGTAACTATATCCTGTACTAACAATTAATCTATTCTTATAGTTATACTCTAAAATATAATTTTGTCCTTGTTCTAAGTGGTCTTGTTTAAACTTTTCCGATATCCATGGCATGTATAGATAACTCACATCCAACAAATCAAAACGATTATGTCTTCGTTGTTCTTTTCTCTGCCATTTATAGCTCCAATAAGTTGATGCAACAGTTCTAGAGAACTCCGGTCTCTTTTGATAATTAAATTGCAATCCAAACTCAGTAGTTGCATTAATTCTCTGCTTAAAATCTGAAGAAAGAAAAGGAAATAAAAAACGTGGAAAATTCAAGTTTAACTCTCCCCCATACTCACGATAATTATGATTACTATATCCTGGTTGTAATCCAGTAATAGCCTCATAAGCCCCTCTAACTTTTGCTGTGAATGTTTCTGAACCTCTAAAAATATTTCTATGGCTATACGACAGCTGTGCTGCAGCACCTAAGTCTCCTGCTGAGTTAGTTCCATCTAGCTCTAAAGATACAGATTGATTTTTCCCTTTTGTTAAAAGCACATAACCATAAAGTTGGGTACTATCATTTTTCATAGGTACAAAACGAATATTAGTGTATTTTAAAGCTGACAAACGACTGTAGTTAGCATAAGTCTCTTGAACCTCCTTTTCTTTATATAACTCTCCTCGTGTTAACCGCAAATTCTCAACTAATATTTTAGGTCGAAAAGAGAGTTTATCCATATAATAAATAGGATAGTTTTTATAATGAATAGAATCATTAATCGCAATACTACCCAGAGCACTCGATTGCGATAAATCAAAGTCAGTAACAAAGCTAATTTGATTTACATAATATTGACTATGTTTTTTTTTACGATCTGGAACAAAAGCATTGTAAGGCTGCAAATGTAAAGTCAAATCCACCTTATACGTATTTTTTATAGTATCTGCAGAATAAGTTAGAAACTCTTTATTAAAACGATAGTAACCATTATTCTGAAGTAGTCTAGTAATTCGCTCCCGTTCAGAATCTAATCGATTTATATCCAACTGCATTCCTTCATATAAAAAAGAATTTGTGGAGTCTGCTTCTAAATAAGAGACAATCAATTCATCATTAACATCATACTTTATAGACTCTACAATATAAGGTGTACCCGTTTTGATATAATAATGAACAGTAGCTTGTTTTCTTCTGGTCTTCATCTGGCGTGTTACACTTGCTCGCATAAACCCCATATTTTGAACAGCCTTTTGCAGCTCCTCTTGTGTTCTATCAGCCTCTATATCACTGTATATAACTGGTTCATCTCCAATTTTTCTAAGAAAACGATTCATCCATTTTGTTGAATCTTTACCTGATAGATTATAAATATATAGTGGAGTTTTGAATAAACTAAACCATTTAGCGTTCGGGTTTTGACGCAGGTAAGGTTTTAAATCAGAGGATTTTACGTGTTTATTATCACTATGAATTTTTACCTCATTTAATAAATAAGAGTTTTTAGGAACATGTTTAGTAGCTGAACACCCCCATAAAACAAAAAAAACCGATAAGCCTACTACTATATTAAGGAGTTCCTTTTTCATCTTTTAATTCAAATACCTCTTACTTTAACCACAAAGATAGATGATATTTCTGTATCATAAAATAATTATTTCGACAACATAGAAGATTAATAAAATCAATTAATATTGTACTTTTACAAAAGATCATCTAATCAGTAATAAATTACAAAAATAGTTTCAATGAAGATAAGCAAAAATAAATTAAAATTCATTCGTTCTCTAAATCAAAAAAAACAAAGAGACCAGAATAATGTATTTTTGGCTGAAGGTCCTAAACTTGTAGAGGAATTACTTCAGGTTTTTCCGTGCCAGTATTTAGCAGCTACTCCTGAGTGGCTACGATTAAATAGTAATTCCAAAGCGAAAGAAGTTGTCGAAGTGTCTATCGAAGGATTAAAACAGGGCAGCTTACAGCAAAATCCACAACAGGTTTTAGCAATCTTTGAAAAACCTACATACAAGATTAAACTTGATAAAATAAAAGATTCTCTTTGCCTTGCACTTGATGATGTTCAATCCCCAGGAAATTTAGGTACTATAATAAGACTTGCCGATTGGTTTGGTATTGAAGATGTGTTTTGCTCTCTCCATACGGCTGATGTTTATAACCCCAAAACGGTACAGGCTACTATGGGGGCCTTAGCCAGAGTTAGAGTCCACTATACGCCTCTAGATGATTTAATAACCAAATTGGATAACCATCCTATTTATGGTGCCTTCCTGGAAGGAAAACCTATTTATAATGAAACTCTATCACAAAAAGGTTTAATTGTTATGGGTAATGAAGGACAAGGAATTAGTAAAGAAATAGAATCGTTAATAACAGATAAACTATATATTCCAAACTATCCAGAGAATAGAAAAGGATCAGAATCCTTAAATGTTGCTGTGGCTAGTGCAATAATTTGCGCTGAGTTTCGCAGACAGGCTCTTTGTCAACAATATTAAATGGAGTGCAAAAATAGAGTTCAGAATAATCAGCAGAAAAAATCTCTTTTTGTATTTGCGATAAATTAAGTTCTTCATCTATAAATAATGAATCACCTACCTTAATTATTTTGCTTTCTTTAGAACAAAGTAATAATACACCTGAGTGTAACCACTTAGTAAAAGGAGGCTCCTGTTTAAATGGAGTGATAGTAAACACATTATCCTTGATATCAAAGGTAATCACCACCTGACGTACCCACCCTCTATTTTCAATAAACAATAACGAAGCGGCCCACTTTTGAATCATATTATTCTGCCTCTAACAATATAGAAGTGTTCTTTTTCTCGGTAATTTCTTTTTTTAGCTGATTCTTAGGTTGTGTATTCTTCTTTGGCTCTTGCACCTTTTTTTCTACTTCAACCTTATCTTGAGTCGCTCTTTCACGTAAAGCTCTAGGGTCTCTTTGTATCACTTGATTTTGTTCCGTTTTCGTTTCTTCTGCATCTAAAGGATCAACTTGTAACTCCTCTTGAAGAATATCAGCTTGTTTTGCAGAATCTGTCACAATAGAATCTGGTGCAATTGTCAGCGAGTCCAGACCTAATGAGTCTTTTGCATGATATCTCATCAAAGAAATATTACTCACATAATACTCAGATAATAAAGAATCATTCTGTGGAATATAGATAAAACCATTAATTTCTTTTATTACACCTAACGTATCAGAGTACACAGTTAACTCCTTTCTTCCATTCTGCTTAATCTCACTAAATGATAATACGGTAGAATCATTATCATAAGTAGCTTGTAAAAACATCATTGGAGATACAAAAACAGAATCCACAATGGGGATATCCATAAAATGATAAGTGGCCTGCCATACTAAAGTATCTCTATCGTAAAAATTAGAATCTGATGGAAGAGTAAAAATTATTTTATTATGCAAAGGAGTACTACTCAATTTATAATTTTTTCTCCATGCCCAAACATCTATACTGTCTCCTTCCTCACTAGTTAATGGTCTATCTTCACGTATAGCAACCAAAAAGTCAATGGATTCTTTCTCTTTCTCTAAACGTTTATTCATCTTTTCATATACACGTCCTAGAACTTCTAAGTTTCGTGTATACCAAACCATTGATGAGTCAAATTCAGCTTGTGTTATGTTGTGCTTTTCAAAAACAGATTCTACATAAATTGCCTTCTTATATCTTTCATTGTAAGGAACTTCTTCAGCCATGGCTTTGGCTATATGGTAATCATATAAAATGTCTTCCATTTTATTTTCTGGTATAACTTCTTTAGGCATTTTAAGCTCACAGCTTAAAAAAGTAGAAATTATAAACGAGAATACAAGTATAATAAAGCTCCTATTATTCATTACTTTTCAGAATTTACTTGTTCATCTTCTCCTTTAAAGTGTTTATCAGGGTGAGCTTCGTTTAGGTATTTGCTGTAAAAAAGAATCAATGCAAACATTCCACAAGTAATGGCAGCATCAGCAAAATTAAATATAGGACTAAAGAAAATGAAGCGATTACCACCTACCCATGGCACCCAGTCTGGCCAAAAAGTATCGATAATTGGAAAATAAAACATATCCACAACCTTTCCATAAAAGAAAGATTCATATCCATTGCCTGGATTAAAAGATGCAATTTGAGAATAAGTACTTTCTTCAAATAGAGCTCCATAAAACACACTATCAATAATATTACCTAAAGCACCCGCTATAATTAATGAGATACAGATAATATATCCCAATTTAAAGTTTCTTTTTACAATGCGTGTCAGATACCATCCAACAAAACCAACCACTATTATCCTAAATGCAGTTAAAAAGAGCTTACCAAATATTTCAACGCCAAAGGCCATCCCATTATTCTCGGTAAAGTAGATATAGAACCAATCGGTTATATGAATGCTTTCATGTAAATACATAGATGTTTTGACTGCTATTTTAATTAGCTGATCAACAATCAGTACAGAAAAAATAGTTATTAATGCCCAATGACCTTTTGATAGTGATTTCTTCATTGCTTATTTATACAATATATACATAAAAAAGGTTGAGTCTGATTTTAATCTATATAAGATCACACATTCTCAACCTTTTAAATATTCATTTTAATACTTAATCCACAGAAAGATTATTTTTCGTTTCTCTTAGCTTCAATACTTAACGTAGCATGAGGAACTACTCGAAGACGCTCAGCTGGAATTAATTCACCAGTTTCTCTACAAACACCATACGTTTTGTTTTCTATGCGTACTAAGGCAGCCTGTAAGTTTGTAATAAACTTCAACTGACGCTGTGCTAAACGCTGTGTCTCCTCTCTAGATAAAGCACTAGCTCCCTCATCAATAATTTTATACGTTGGAGAGGTATCATCTGTTGAATTATTGTCTAAACCTAATAAGCTATCATTTAACAACTTATAATCTCGTTTAGCTAACTCCAATTTTTCCATTATAATGGTGCGAAACTCATTTAATTCTTCATTGGAATATCTTGTCTTCTTTGCCATAATAATTAAATTTAGACGGTTTATTAAATTATTTATCTATTTTCTCAACATAAACATCTAATGAGAAGTCATCAAAATCAATCTTCTCACCGTTTTTTACCTCATTTAATAACTCTAAAGACGTTCCTAATACCTGACTACAAATATACTCATTATATTCTTGAATAGCCTCATCCGTTTCAGCGTTTTTAGAAATAACAATATTGATTTGGTCGGTTATTTCAAACCCATTAGATTTTCTTAAATTTTGAATTCTATTTACTAGTTCACGAGCAATACCTTCTTTCTTAAGGTCTTCTGTTATAGTAACATCCAAAGCAACAGTAACCTTACCCTCGTTTGCTACTAACCAGCCAGGAATATCCTCACTGAAAACCTCTACTTCATCAGCTTCAATTTCAACATTACCCGTTTGAAGTGAAAGCACTATCTTTCCTTTATCTTCTAACTCAGCGATTTCTTTTTGATCCATAGCCGAAACAGCTGCAGCTACTTGTTTCATTTGTTTTCCAAACTTTGGACCTAGCTTTTTGAAATCACATTTTACACGTTTCACTAACACACCCGAGGCATCATCAACAAACTCTAAATCCTTCACATTAACCTCACTAAGAATTAAATCTTTTACAGCTTCAATTCTACGTTGTTGTTCTGCATTTACTATAGGAACCATTATGCGTTGTAGTGGTTGACGAACTCTAATATTAACTTTTCTACGAAGAGCTAAAACCATAGAGCTTACCTGTTGTGCTAATAACATACGTGCCTCTAAATCCTCATCAATAGACTCCTCATTAACTTCAGGGAAAAGAACTAAGTGAATAGATTCTTGCTCTGGATTCTTTTTAGTTACTCTGTTCAAATCTAAATAAAGTTGATCAGCATAGAAAGGAGCTATTGGAGCCATCAACTTAGCAATAGTTTCTAGACAAGTGTAAAGTGTTTGGTAAGCTGAAAGTTTATCTTCAGTAAATCCTCCACCCCAGAAGCGTTTTCTGTTTAAGCGTACATACCAATTAGATAAATGATCATTCACAAAGTCAGATATCAAACGTCCTGCCTTTGTAGGCTCGTAATCATCTAAGCAAGCATCTACTTCCTTAATTAAAGAGTTCAACAATGAAATAATCCAACGATCTATCTCTGGACGTTTTTCTAAAGCAATCTCTTCTTGACTATAATCAGAACCATCTACATTTGCATAAAGTGCAAAGAAAGAATAGGTATTATATAAAGTACCAAAAAATCGACGGCGCACTTCATCAAGTCCTTCTATATCAAATTTCAAGTTGTCCCATGGGGCAGAATTGGTAATCATATACCAACGCACTAAATCCGACCCATACTCTTCTATAGTTGAAAAAGGATCGACAGCATTACCCCAACGCTTAGACATTTTATTTCCATTCTTATCCAGCACTAAACCATTTGATATAACAGCTTTAAAGGCCTTACTATCAAAAACCATAGCAGCTATGGCATGAAGAGTAAAGAACCAACCTCTTGTTTGATCCACACCCTCGGCTATAAAATCAGCTGGATATACCTCTCCACTATCTAACAACTCCTTATTTTCAAAAGGATAATGAATTTGAGCATAAGGCATAGCACCAGAATCAAACCAAACATCAATTAAGTCGGCCTCGCGAGTCATGGGTTTACCACTCTCTGATACCAATATAATATCATCCACGTAGGGACGATGTAAGTCAATTTTATTATAATTGTCTGTCGAATAATCACCAGGAATAAACCCTTTTACTTTATATGGGTTTTCCTTCATGAAACCTGCAGCGACTGATTTTTCTATCTGGTTATATAAATCCTCTACAGACTCAATACAAAGTTCCTCTTTATTATCTTCTGTTCTCCAAATAGGTAATGGTGTACCCCAATAACGAGAACGACTCAAATTCCAATCATTCAGATTTTCTAACCATTTTCCAAAACGACCGGTTCCAGTAGAGGTTGGTTTCCACTTTATTTCTTTGTTAAGCTTAATCATCGCCTCTTTACAAGCCGTAGATCGAATAAACCAACTATCCAATGGATAATATAAAATAGGCTTATCAGTACGCCAACAATGAGGATAGCTATGAGTATGTTTCTCAATCTTAAATGCCTGATTACCCATTTTAAGCATCAAACAGATTGATAAATCCAAAGTTTCATCTTTATCGGTTAGCGTGTCATCGTATTCATTTTTAACATAACGACCTGCAAACTCTTTGTATAAGTCCACATTTACACGTTCCTTTATAAACTGCTCATCTAACTGATCTAATGTATAAAGTTTACCCGTTAAATCCACCATTGGGCGTAATTCGCCGTGTGCATGTTTCAATTGCAATGGAGGAACACCAGCATCTTTAGCTACTTTAGCATCGTCAGCACCAAACGTAGGAGCAATGTGTACAATACCTGTACCATCTTCAGTGGAAACAAAATCTCCCGATATAACGCGGAAAGCTCCTTCTTCAGGTTGAATCCATGGAATTAGTTGCTCATATTCTAAACCAACTAAATCAGAACCTTTGTACTTAGCTACCACTTCATAAGGAACCACTTGGCTCCCTGGCTCATAAGTATCAAGAGCTAACCCTTTAGCTTTAGGATGAAAATGAGAATCAACTAAAGCCTCAGCTAATATGACAGTAATTGGTTTTTCTGTATAGGTGTTGTATGTCTTAATTGCTACATAATCTATATTAGGCCCTACACAAAGAGCTGTATTTGATGGCAATGTCCAGGGTGTAGTTGTCCATGCTAAGAAAAAAGCATCACCCCACTCAGTCATCTCTTTCTTAGGATTCTTAATCTTAAATTGAGCTACAACTGTTGTATCTTGTACATCGCGATAAGAACCTGGCTGATTCAACTCATGAGAGCTAAGACCAGTACCTGCGGCAGGTGAATAAGGTTGAATTGTATATCCTTTATACAAATATCCTTTTTTATACATCTGCTTTAACAACCACCAAAGAGTTTCAATGTAACGATTGTCATAGGTAATATAGGGATCTGTCATATCTACCCAATAACCTATTTTGTGCGTTAAGTCTTCCCACTCTTTTGTATATTTCATTACAGCTCTACGACAAGCAGCGTTATAGTCTGCAACAGAAATAGTTTTACCAATATCTTCTTTAGTAATACCCATCTCTTTTTCAACACCAAGCTCTACAGGTAATCCATGAGTATCCCATCCAGCTTTACGTTTTACTTGAAAGCCTTTCATGGTTTTATAACGACAAAATACATCCTTAATAGCACGTGCCATTACGTGGTGAATACCTGGCATACCATTAGCTGAGGGAGGTCCCTCATAAAAAACAAATGAAGGACAACCTTCACGTTCTGTAGTACTTTTTGTAAAAACATCAAGTTCATCCCACCTAGCAAGAATATCTTTATTGACTTCTGAGAGATTAAGTTGATTGTATTCGTTAAATTTTTTACTCATTTTCTCTATCTGCTTTTTATCGTAACATTCAAAAAAGGGATTTTATCCCTAATAACCACCTATATATTATATATCATATATTTTAAGGTGCAAATTTACAAAAACATTTGCTTTATACATAAAAACAGAAGAATTAAAATAACGAATAAATAGATTAGTGACAGATTGTAAAAATAATCAATAAAAAAGCACACAATAACGTATCATTTTTGTGTGTGCTTTCATATGGATTACATATTCACTTCCATTCTTAATTGGTGCTTAAATACACTCAGTATCAATTCCTTTAATCATAGGGACAAAACGAAAGGCTCCATGCTTAGTTGTCCTATAATCACACTCAGATAATCGATTAATAACAGTCATGGTTTGTCCTATCGTATTTCCTAAAGGTAAAACCATTTTCCCACCAATAGTTAATTGTGTTAATAAATTTTCAGGTATTTCGGGTGCAGCTGCTGTAATAATAATTTTATCAAAAGGTGCATAGTTAGGCAATCCTTTATATCCATCTCCATAAAAAAGATTAGCTTGGTAATTTAACTTAGAAAGTCTTTTCTTTGCTGTCTGATATAAGCTCTTATGCCGTTCAACACTATACACCTCATTTACGATTTCACACAATATGGCTGCTTGATAACCCGACCCCGTTCCTATTTCAAGTACCTTATCCTCTTTATTTAACTCTAACAACTCAGTTTGATAAGCAACAGTAAATGGTTGTGAAATTGTCTGTCCTTCTCCTATCGGTAGAGGTTTGTCATAATAAGCCTCTAAAATAGATTCACTACATACAAACTGATCTCGTGGAACTGAAGCAATAGCTTTCAATACGTTTTCATCTTTAATTCCTCTAGCTTTTAATTTCTTTGCTAGTTGATTACTATCTTCATTTCGCGGATCTAAGTGTTTCATCATAAAATAAGGCTAATTTCATTCATACTGTTATGTTGTTTCCAACTCATACATAAGATAATAAAAAACGCTGACATTTTATAATATCAGCGTTTTTTTGATTTGTTTACAGCACTATTATAGTGCTGCAAACAATTATTTCTTCTTTTTCATTTTTCTAAACTCATAGGGTTCAATGGGATTTTTCTCACCATAGGTTGAGTTTTTTATCTTTTGCCTCTTGTTCTAACTTAGCATATACAGGATTATCATTATAATATATTATCATTATAATATTTATAGTGCCACGCTAAACCATTAGCCAATAACGCCTCATTTATATTTTCACCCTCTTGAGTTACAACTACCCCTAATACTCTACCGTATCTGTCTTTTTTATTGTAATGCACATTAACGGTTTCATTGCCTATTTTATCTCGGACAAATTGCGTAGCTTTACTACCAAAAGATTGCTTAGATTCAGGACAATCTATCCCATCTAAACGAATTCTATGCTGTGTTTTTCTGCATCTAATAATACTACTGTATCACCATCACTTACACGTACTACTAAACCAGTCATTACCTGACTATAGCCTGGTATAGTAGATTCCTGCACATTCGATTCTCCTACTAATACTTGAATAACTTGTCTGGTATTATCACTACGTACTACTATAATAGAATCGCCTTCTTTCACTACAGGTAAACCCTCTTTAACAGGTTCTACAATTACCTGCGTAGGAACAGCTTCGCTCCTACTTAATTGTGTAGCTTTTTGACTGACTTGGTTTGATGAGGACGATGAATTACAAGAGTAACCTATAAAAATCATCAAAAGAAGTAAAATGAAATTTCTGTGTCTTAGCATAATTATTTTCTATTTTATTTTTTCTTACTTATAAACAAAGTTAAAGCTATTTTTTAGAGTTCTAATGGTGAATTAGAGGGAAATATTAGCTCATAAATTTTATACTATTCAAAAACTCAAAAATCCCTCTTAGTTTATCCCGACAGGAAAGAAATATTTGCTTATCTTAAACGAGACACACTTAATATTTTAATAATTATGAAAAAGAACACACTTGCACTCATACTATTATTGTTTATCTTAACAATTAATAGTTACAGTCAAAAACAACCCGTATCTATCAATCTCACAGATAAAAATTCATTCTCACTTGTAATTTACCCTGACCCTCAAAGTTATACCAAATTTGATGTTAATCAGCCTATATTTGAGCTTATGACTGCATGGACAGCGCACAACACAAACAAACTTAATATTAAATCTGTGCTTTGTGTGGGTGACCTTGTAGAACAAAATGGTATTCTTGTAACAGATAGTATAAATGGAAATCAAACCAGCAAAGAACAATGGGAAAGTGTTTCTAAAGCATTTGAAAAATTAGATAATACGGTTTCATATATTCTTTGCACTGGTAATCATGATTATGGATACCAATCTTCAGAGAAAAGATTTACAGACTTTCCAGTGTATTTTTACCCTGAAAGAAACACAAAAATTCAAAATCAATTAGTAGAAACCTTCACTAACTGGGAAGGTTATCATACACTTGAAAATGCAGCCTACCAAATAACGGATAACAATTGGGGTAAAATGCTTATTCTCTCTCTTGAATTTGCGCCTAGAGATGAAGTACTAGAATGGGCTTCACAACTTGTAAATAGTGATAAATATAAAAACCACACAACTATTATATTAACGCACTCATATATGGATACAAAAGGAGAGAAAATAGAAAAAGAAGGGTATGCATTGAGTGATACGAGTTCTAACTATGGAACATCTATTTGGGATAAACTAATTTTTCAAAATCCTAATATCCGATTAGTGATTTGTGGACATGCAGCTACAGCAGAACAAAACTTTGAGAAAAATGTATCCTTTAGTGTGAATAAAAACACAGAGAATAAAGCAGTATATCAAATGATGTTTAATGCTCAAACGGCTGGTGGTGGATGGTCTGGAAACGGGGGTGATGGATGGTTAAGATTGCTGGAGTTTTTACCTGATGGAAAAACAATTCAGGTGCAAACATTCTCTCCATTTTTTGCTATTTCTCCAACTACAGCTAAACACGCATTTAGAACTGAAAGTTATGATAAGTTTTCCTTTACAATTGAAAAATAGCATATTTTCACTATATTTTATAGGTCTAGGGCATATCACTCACTTGCCCTAGGCAAATGCATTGGATGGCCTAGTCATCTATTCTTTATGAGTTACACCTTGTAACAAGCAATAAAAAGCACATAAAAAATCCCCATGCCCTAATAAAAGAAGCATGGGGATTCCACTTAATAAAGACTTGAATAAATCTTTTTTTAGTGCATTAGTGTTTGCTTAGATACTCAGAAACACTTTCTCCTGTTTCCTTCATAGCATCATCACCTTGATTCCAGTTTGCAGGACATACTTCACCATATTTTTCAACATGATCTAAAGCATCTACCATACGTAGAACTTCGTCAACACTACGTCCTAAAGGCAAGTCGTTAATCAATTCGTGACGCACAACACCTTTTTTATCAATTAAAAATAAGCCGCGTAAAGCTACAGGGTTACCTTCGCAAATTAAGTTTCCGTCTTCATCATAATCATACTCAGCTGCTAGCACCCCATATTGTTGAGCTATAGTTTTTGAAAAGTCAGCAACTAGTGGATATTTAACACCCTGAATTCCACCTTCGTTTTTAGGTGTATTTAACCATGCAAAGTGAGAAAATTCCGAGTCTACAGAGCATCCTACTACTGCAACATCTCGTTTGTCAAACTCTTCCATTTTTTCTTGAAAAGCATGTAGTTCAGTAGGACAAACAAAGGTAAAGTCCATAGGATAAAAGAAAAATACAACATATTTCTTATCCACGTATTGATCTAATGAAAATCCTTCTATTATATTGTTACCATTTAATACTGCAGGTGCATCAAACTTTGGTGCTTTTTTTCCAACTAATGTTCTCATAAATTTGTTTTTTTATTAATTAATTTGATTAACTATTCTAACCTTTTAAACATCATATAACAGCCATTTGTTTTTGGTTTACGGTTAATATATCTTAATTTTATTTAGAATCATTCCAAATGATTTATATGATATATATGATTTGTGCAACCTCTCATACAAATAAAGCACATCGATTAATCAGTAAGCACTTGCACGATTTAGTTTATCCACTGCCTCTTGACTAAGCTCTAACTGTACAGCTTGTAAAATATCCATTTGTTCTACTTTTGAAACACTTGCAATAGGAGCCGTAATAGTAGGGTTAGCCATAAGCCAAGCTAAAGCAATCTGCGCTGGAGTGGCATTATAATCGTGAGCAACTTGTAGTAAACTTTTTAATATAGTCTCTCCCCGTTGATTTACATACCTACTCAACGTTGAAAAACGACTACTTTGCTTTATATCATCTACTGTTTTGTATTTTCCTGTTAAAAATCCACTAGCTAATGAATAATAAGGCATCACAGCTAAGTCTTCTTTTTCAACTAATGCTTGGTAACCTGTTTCATACTGCTTCCTATCAAATAGATTATACTCTGGTTGCAAGACTTTATAGCTGGGCCAACCCTTCGCTTTACTTACTTTCAAAGAGTCTTTTATTCGATTGGCACTCATATTGGAAGTGGCAATATACCGAACCTTCCCTTCTTTTATTAAAGCAGTGTAGGTTTCTAATACTTCTTCAATTGGGGTATCTAAATCATCATAATGGGTATAATACAAGTCCACATAATCAGTTTTCAATCTCTTTAAAGAACTCTCTATCTGTTTGCGAATATAGTCGGCATTTAACTTAGCTTTATCCCCTGGTCTAATCGCGCCCACTTTAGTAGCTATAAGCACATCCCCTCTTTTACCTGTTTTATTCAGCCAATTACCTATTATAGTTTCAGACTCACCCCCTTGATTACCTGGTGCCCAATAAGAGTAAACATCTGCAGTATCAATCATATTAAAACCTTCATCAACAAATCGATCTAAAATATTAAAAGATTCTTGCTCATCTGCAGTCCAACCAAAAACATTTCCACCCAATACAAAAGGGGCTATTTTCAAATCCGTATTTGCTACTCTTCTTTTCATCTTCATTATTATATTTAATTTATAACTCTTTATTTTTTACCTTACAAAAAGCTATTGGAAAGCTACTCCTCTGCTAACAGTCTTTCTCTATTTATTATAGTTATCTTTTTACCTTGTACGTTAATTAGCCCCTCTTCATTGAGTTCAGATAAAGAGCGACTTAAGGCTTGTCTGCTGACTCCAAATTTATCTGCTAACGCTTGCCTACTCAAATTCAAGTTAACTATTGTATTACTCTCTTGTTCTTGAGCTAATCGAAGAATATATTCAGCTATTTTGCCCCGTATACTTTTTAGCGAAACCAAATGTATTTTTTCTGTTAGAAACCGATTAACATCAGAAATTATTCTAATAAAATTAAACAACACTTTGTTGTGTGCATTAAGTACATCTAAAAAAACATTCTTATGCATAGTAAATACTAAAACATCATTTATGGGAAGCACATTTACAGGACAACAATTATCTTCAGCAAATAACATAGCAGGAGCAACTATCCTCCCTTTATCTAAACGGTCAATTTGAATATATTTTCCTGACTCTGAAACCATGTTTGCAACCAGCGTTCCTTGTAAAACAATAGTCAGTTCATTGATTCGATCTCCCGCTAACGCAAAAACGTCTTTCGGACTATAGTTTTTTATCTTATAGGCATAACGTTGCGTTAATTGTTCTATTTCTTCCTGAGAAATCTCTTTGAAAAGATTAGAACTCATTAGTATAGTTTCTAAATTTCCCATATTTATCCCGTTTCTTATTACTAATAACAATACCAAGGAACTAATAGTTTCTCTAACTAGAGTCTATTTCACAGCTCAATAAATACAATTTATTACCAACTGTCACAAATGAGACACTTTTTTTAATTCTAATGTCTTTTATTTGTTCTGTTAAACTAAAGAATATTAATTTATAAAAATAAAGGATTATGGAAAAAATGTTTTGTTATCAATGTCAAGAAACAGCTAAGGGAACCGGATGTACTTTAAAAGGAGTTTGTGGTAAAGAGGCAACTACATCTAATGCTATGGACTTATTACTCTATTCTGTGAAAGGTATATCTTACCTTACAACCTTGCTACGAAAAAACAATAAAAGTTTTGACAGTCAACGTATAAATCGTTGGATTCAAGATGCTTTATTTTCTACCATTACCAATGCAAACTTTGATGAAGAAAGCATAAAAGGACGGATAGCTCAAAGTGTACAAATCAGAGAAGAGCTTAAAACAATTTGCATAAGAGAAAACATCACTATTCCTGCACATAAAGAACTTCATTGGAATGCAACTGCAGATGAATATGACCTATTAGCTAACACCATTCGCTCCATAAAAGCAGAGAGTGAAGATATTCACTCTCTAATGCAACTTACACTCTTTGGATTAAAAGGGATGGCTGCTTATGCTGAACATGCTGCACGTCTGGGCTATACTGACGACTCTATAGATGCTTTTATACAAAGTACATTAGCTTTGTGGTTGGATAATAAGCTTTCTACAGAAGAATGGATAGCATTAGTTCTTGAAACAGGAAAATATGGAGTAAAAACCATGGCTCTATTAGATAAAGCAAACACAGAGACTTATGGCAACCCTGAACTCACTGAGGTTAGTTTAGATGTTCGTAACCGTCCCGGCATTTTAATTAGTGGACACGATCTAAAAGATATGGAAGAGCTTTTAGAACAAACTAAAAATACAGGTGTGGACATCTATACGCATAGTGAAATGCTACCCGCTAACTATTACCCTAAATTTAAGAAATACGATCATTTTGTGGGTAATTATGGTAATGCATGGTGGAAACAAAGGGAAGAATTTACCAGTTTTAATGGTCCTATATTATTTACAACGAATTGTATTGTACCTCCATTAAAAAATGCAACATATAAGGATAAAGTATTTACAACTAATGCTACAGGTTATCCTGGATTTAAACATATTACCACAGATAATAATGGAAAAAAAGACTTTTCTGAAATTATAGCATTAGCTAAAACCTGTGAAGCACCTCAATCTATAGAAAAAGGAACATTAGTAGGTGGATTTGCACATCACCAAGTACTTGCTTTAGCTGATAAAGTTGTTGATGCAGTAAAACAAGGTGCTATTAAACAGTTTGTTGTTATGGCTGGTTGCGATGGCAGAATGAGTGCAAGAGGATATTATACCGATTTTGCTAATGAATTACCTAAAGACACAGTTATTTTAACTGCTGGATGTGCTAAATACAGATATAACAAGCTAAACCTAGGTGATATCAGTGGAATACCACGCGTTTTAGATGCAGGACAATGTAACGATAGTTATTCGTTAGCTGTTATTGCTATGAAGCTTCAAGAAGTCTTTGGTTTAGATGACATCAACGATTTACCTATTGTTTATAATATAGCTTGGTATGAGCAAAAAGCTGTTATTGTGCTACTTGCTTTATTGAGTTTAGGCGTTAAAAACATTCACTTAGGTCCTACTCTCCCTGCATTTTTATCGCCTAATGTACTGAATGTGCTGGTTGAAAATTTTGGTATAACAGGCATATCAGATGTCAAAAATGATATGGAGAATTGGATTTCAGCATAATATAAACTTTAAACTACTAAATGGATTGTGTATAGAAAGAGCCCTATTTTTCTATACACAATAAATATAAAAACTAAAATAAATAATGATGAATATAGATTTAGAGTCTGCTACGGTTGGTTCTATTGTAACAGATAACATAAATAATGCAAAAGTATTTCAAAAACACAATATAGACTTTTGTTGTGGGGGGAATAAAAAGCTTACCGATGTTGTTCGAGAACAAAAAATAGATTTAAATGAGGTCTTACGTGATCTAAATGCCATAAGTCAGCAAAATGAAAACGCAATAGCACTCGACTTTAATCAATGGTCTCTGGAGCTTTTAATAGATTATGCAGTAAAATTTCACCATCACTATATACGAACCATTGGACCTGAAATTGATAAGCTCTTACAAAAAGTAGTAGAAGTACATGCAGAAAATCATAAAGAGCTTTATAAAGTCTTAGCTCTTTTTGAATCTTCTCTAAAAGATTTACAGGAGCACTTAGAGAAAGAAGAACAAATTCTATTTCCTTATATCGTAACCATGGAACAAGCTAAAAACGACAATAAAAAGCTACCTTACTTTCACTGTGGAAGTGTAGAGTATCCTATTGAGGTTATGATGCAAGAACACGATGGAGAAGGAACACGTTATAAAGAAATAGCAACACTAACAAACCAATACACTCCACCAGTAGATGCTTGTAACTCTTATAAATTAGTATTAAAACAACTCAAAGAGTTTGAAGAGAATCTACATATACACATTCATGTAGAAAACAATATTCTATTTCCAAAAGCATACAAAATGCAACAAAGCTTTTAATTTGGCTGACAGCAAAGGTAACTAATAGAATATTTTGAGTTCGTGTAATGAGACAAGAACAAAAAAATAAGTTACCTTTGTTATTAGATTTAACTATAAAAACCAAATAAAATGAAAGCATTTGTATTCCCTGGACAGGGTGCTCAGTTTGTAGGTATGGGTAAAGACTTATACAATAGCTCAGACTTAGCAAAAGAGCTTTTTGACAAAGCAAACGATATTTTAGGATATAAAATTACCGATATTATGTTTGAAGGAACAGACGAGGATTTACGTCAAACCAAGGTTACTCAACCTGCGGTGTTTCTTCACTCTGTTATTTCTGCTTTTTGCTTAGGAGATGATTTTAATCCCGAAATGACAGCAGGTCACTCATTAGGCGAGTTTTCGGCCTTAGTTGCTGCGGGTGCTCTTTCTTTTGAAGATGGGTTAAAGCTCGTTTATGCACGTGCAATGGCTATGCAGAAAGCCTGCGATGCCACTCCATCAACTATGGCAGCTATTATTGCATTGCCCGATGAAAAAGTAGAGGAAATTTGTGCTGAAGTAAATAAAACGGATATTTGTATTCCAGCTAACTATAACTGTCCTGGACAGGTAGTTATATCGGGTACACAACCTGGGATTGAAAAAGCATGTAAATTAATGACTGAGGCTGGAGCTAAACGTGCACTTCCACTAAAAGTTGGTGGGGCTTTTCACTCTCCTTTAATGGACTCGGCAAAACAAGAATTGGCTGAAGCGATACAAAAAACAACATTTAATAAACCTAAATGTCCTGTATATCAAAATGTTGATGGTAAACCTCATACAAATCCAGAGGAAATAAAAGAGTTGTTAATTGCTCAACTCACTTCTTCTGTACGTTGGACACAAACAGTACAAAACATGGTTGCTGATGGAGCAACTGAGTTTGTTGAATGCGGACCAGGACGAGTATTGCAAGGGTTAATAAGAAAAATAGATTCTAGTGTTGAAACAAAAGGAGTATAACACACTCTATGATAATTAGAATCTAAGACATTAAACGCAAACTTTACTTTTTGTATGTAAGGTTTGCGTTTCTTTTTATCAAATACCTCAACATAAGTTTGTAACTTATAACTATATTAGTGAAATATATCTAGTATTAACCCTATTACAATTTCTAGTTTATTTTTGATTAGACAATGGATAAACCTCGTTATGAAGTAGGATATGCCTTAAGCGGAGGATTCATTAAAGGATTTGCTCATCTAGGTGTTATGCAAGCACTAGATGAAGAAGATATTCATCCTGAAATTTTATCAGGCGTGAGTGCAGGTGCTTTAGCCGCTGTTTTTTATGCAGATGGCACGGAACCATATGAAGCATTACAATTCTTTTCTGGCTACAAATTCTCTGACCTAACTCGATGGACACTTCCTAAAAATGGCTTTTTTGATTTAGCTGAATTTATTGATTTTCTTTGTACACATGTTAAGGCAAAAAACATTGAAGACTTAAATATCCCTATGATTATCACAGCAACGGACTTAGATAAGGGTAAGTTAGTACACTTTAAATCGGGTAGTCTTCCTGAACGTGTGGCAGCATCTTGTTGTATGCCTGTTCTATTTAGTCCCATCCAAATTGATGGGGTTAACTATGTGGATGGAGGTGTATTAATGAACTTTCCCCCTTCTACTATTCGTCCCTATTGTGAAAAAGTAATAGGGATTAATGTGAGTCCCATCAATGCCAATGGATATAAAAGTAACATTCTTAATATTGCAATGCGATCGTTTAACTTTATGTTTAATGCCAACTCTTTTCCCCAGCGTCGTCTCTGCGACCTTTTAATTGAACCCAACAATTTAGAAGGATATAGCCGTACAGATTTGGAAAAAGCAGAGGAAATATTTAAGATTGGTTACGATTGCGCAAAAGAGAAACTTTATGAATTAAAACAAATCAAATAAAACCATGAAAAAAATAAAAACAGGATTAGCAGCGTTTGGTATGTCAGGCAAGATATTCCACGCTCCTTTTATCGTTAATAATCCTAATTTTGAACTTACTACAATTGTTGAAAGAAGTAAAACTTTATCAAAAGAAGAGTATCCTAAGGCTACTATTGTGAAGAGTTTTGATGAATTAATTCAAGACCCCGACTTAGAACTAATTGTTGTAAATACGCCCAATAACAC